>JGI24146J20443_1000879_pt1 | contig 20522 bp, 24 predicted proteins | sample BarGraIncub1131A_FD_20443 | JGI IMG/M metagenome (IMG submission 20443) | reverse complement strand
GTTCTTTTTGGGAGATCTATATTGTCGATGCACTGCTCGGTAATTTTGACCGGCATGGCAGTAACTGGGGGTTTATCAAAAAGGATAATGTTTATTCGCTTGCGCCTGTTTTTGATAACGGATCCTGCCTTTACTCAAGCATGACCGACGAAGACGAGATGGAATCAGTCATGGGCTCTGCTGATGAAACCAAGAAGAGAATTTTTACATTTCCGACCTCACAAATCAAGCTGAATGGCAAGAAAAGCGCCTATTATGAAGTCATTCACAGCTGCAAGTTTCCTGCGTGCAACACGGCTCTTGAATCTGTATGTGAACGGCTTGATATGACGCGTATCTGCGCACTGGTCGATACCACGCTGCTGATCAGCGAAACCCACAAGCGTTTCTATAGACACATGCTTATGGCTCGCTTTGCATGGATAATCAAAGAGTCATACGACTTGCTGAAAGAGGACAGAACATGAATCAAATAACAACGACGGCAATGATTTGTCTGGACGACGATTTGGGCTTCACATATGAAGTTTCAAAAACTGAATATGTGCTGAGCGAAAAGGAAAGCTTCTCGTACACATTTACACCGAACTACAGTGTAATAGATTTACTGAATAGTAATTTGTTTCAGGGTATTCCCGGATTGAATCTTGATCTCAAAAAGCCCCAGTATATTCGAAAAAACGTAACACCTGTTTTCATTAGCGAACGGACACCCGGTGAAAACCGGGAGGACCTCTTGAAGCTGCTAAACGACTGTAATATGGATTACCTGAACAGGCTGGAATGGCTGATTCGGACAAACACCAGATACAGTGGAGACAGACTTTACGTGAAGCGATGGGAAGCCAATAAGCAAAGTGTGAACTATACAAAAATGGAGCAGGCAGAACCAAGATCGGCCGCAACCATTTTGCATCTTCTTCAGGAAATATGTGCCGGTAATGATGTCAGTGCTGCTAATTTCGTTATCGATAACAGCAATAGAAAAGCCTATTATTTCTTACTGCTAAGCCTATATCAGAAGGAGAAGAGCTTCATTGACAAGCAACGGGCAAACGGCATCAAGAAGTCTGCCGCGCAGGGGAATTACCGCGGTAGAACACCCGCACGGATTGACGATACAAAGTTCAATGAGGTTACAACGAGATACAGCGGCGGCGAAATTTCCGCACAGAAAGCCGCTGATTTGCTAGGTGTGAGTAGAAGTACTTTTTTCAGAAAGATCAAAAGATGAATAACACATAAAGGCCTGCCGGCCTCATCCTCAATCACAGCGACAGAACATGCAATTTGTTTTGGACTTTCTGTGCATTCATCCGTTTATTGACGGGAACGGTTGAGATGCATTTTAGTGTAAACCAAGGCGTTTTCAGGGCAGAACTTTACACTGGAACGCACAGTGTAAATACCGTCAGGATGGCTAGTGCCAGAAGCGCCTCATAAACTGCCGGTGCTGCCCGAAAAGAGAAAAGACCCATTTCCCGCCGGAGTTCCGCAGGATCGCTTCGCGATCCGAGGACTTGTCCGAACGCCGGGAAATGGGCCTTTTTGATGTTGGCGCTTCGAACAGGAATCGAACCCTTTAAAATAAGCCCAAAAAGCCTTGAAATAAAGGGGTATTTGTTTTGTGTGTTGAATTTCGTGTTGAATATCAATTGGAAGGATTGAAGGAATTAACGTAGTATCAATAGAATAATAAATAATTATGGCACTTACCTAAAATGGAAGTTATCTGAAAATTAATAAGTATCATAATATAATCACGATTCTATTGACACTCGCTGTGCATCTGATACTATGGTTGATAGTGAGGTGATATATGGATTTTTCACGTTATCCGTTGAGTGATCGGTATTATGGGGGCTCTGAAAAGAAATTCGGAATTCTGATCAATGAATCGCACTATATGCTGAAGGTTCAGAAGAAGTCTGCTTTCGGCATGCGATACAATCATATTTCCGAATTTATAGGATCCCATGTATTTGCGATGCTTGGTTTTCCGACACAGGAGACATATCTGGGATCTTATCAGGGAGAACAGGTCGTTGCATGCAAGGATTTCATTGAGCCCGGAGTGCAATTCGTACCATTCAACGATGTGGGGGAAAGTTCTCTGGATCAGGATAAGGAACGATATCAGTACACTTACGAGGACATCATGAAGATGCTCCTGGACAATTCCAAATTGACGCAGGTGGAAGATACGATTCGTTCTTTTTGGGAAATCTATATTGTCGATGCACTGCTCGGTAATTTTGACCGGCATGGCAGTAACTGGGGGTTTATCAAAAAGGACAATGTCTATTCGCTTGCGCCTGTTTTTGATAACGGATCCTGCCTTTACCCAAGCATGACCGACGAAGACGAGATGGAATCTGTCATGGGATCCGCTGATGAAACCAGGAAGAGAGTTTTTACATTTCCGACCTCGCAAATCAAGCTGAATGGCAAGAAAAGCTCCTATTATGAAGTCATTCACAGCTGCAAGTTTCCTGCATGCAACATGGCGCTTGAATCTGTATATGAACGGCTTGATATGACGCGTGTCTTCGCATTGGTTGATGAGATGCTGTTTATCAGCGAAACCCACAAGCGTTTCTATAAACATATGCTTATGGCTCGCTTTGCATGGATAATCAAAGAGTCATACGACTTGCTGAAAGAAGGCAGAACATGAATCAAATAACAACGACGGCAATGATTTGTCTGGACGACGATTTGGGCTTTACACATGATGTCTCAAAAATCGAATATGTGCTGCGTGAAGATGAAAAATTCTCGTACATTTTTACACCAAACTACAGTGTAATAGATTTGCTGAGCAGTAATTTGTTTCAGGGTATTCCCGGATTGAATCTTGATCTTAAAAAGCCCCGGTATATTCGTGAGAACGTAACACCTGTTTTCATCAGCGAACGTACACCCGGTGAAAACCGGGAGGACCTCTGGAAGCTGCTTAACGACTATAATATGGATTATCTGAACAGGTTGGAATGGCTGATTCGGACAAACACCAGATACAGTGGAGACAGACTTTATGTAAAGCGTTGGGAAGCCGACAAGCAAAGTGCGAACTATGAAAAAATAGAGCAGGAAGAACCAAGATCGGCCGCAACTATTCAGCATCTTCTTCAGGAAATATGTGCCGGTAATAATGTCATCGCTGCTGATTTTGTTATCAATGACAGCAACAGAAAAGCCTTTTATTTCCTGTTGCTAAGTCTTTATCGGAAGGAGAAGAGCTTCATTGACAAGCAACGGGCAAACGGTATCAGGAAGTCTGCCGCTCAGGGGACTTACCGCGGCAGAACACCTGTACGGATTGACGATACAAAGCTAAGTGAGGTCACAACGCGATATAGCGGCGGCGAAATTTCCGCACAGAAAGCCGCTGACTTGCTGGGCGTGAGTAGAAGTACTTTTTTCAGAAAGATAAAAAATATAGAAAACTCATAATTGTTAAGCTGTCATATAATTTCTTGTCTTCACCGCTTTTACGGATAATGTAAACAGCACAATGGATATAAGTACAAGAGCGATTGGGATCAGTATATTTAGAAGAGTCGGCGTCATCGAAAAATTGGGGGTAACATATTTCATTGAGAAGATGCTGGACTTGCGTTTCGTGCGATAAAAGATCTCGATGTTGAATAAAAAAAGAAGTGAGGACAAAAATGGCAACGGTCGAAATTTTACCCGGAATCTGCGGACTGAAAACAAAACTGATACTAACGGCGGATGAAGAACAGATAGTACAAGTGAAAATTGAATCGGAGTGCCCGTTTATTACAGCCATGCAGGAAGATCTAAAAGATCTTGATGGCTATAGAGAATGCTTTGCCAAGTACAGCGGCTCAACTGTTTACTCAACCGCAGAAAAGAACATTAAACATCTGGCATGTCCGGTCCCAACCGCAATCATCAAGGGAATGGAAGTAGCTTGCGGATGGGCATTGCCCAAGAACGTTACTCTTGTAATTGAAAAATAATCCTTCACTATTGTTACTGAAATACTTTTTATCGGAGGTGAAAAATGAACAATATTTTATGCTTTGGTGACTCGAATACATATGGATATAATCCCTCAAATAAAGAACGGTTTACGCGTAAGGAACGATGGACGGGTGTTTTGCAGCAAGCTCTGGGGCAAGATTATTATGTTATTGAGGAAGGCTTGAACGGGCGTACTATTCTCTATGATGATCCAATTGAAGGGGATAAATGCGGGAAAAAACATTTACCTATGTTACTGGCATCTCATGTACCTTTGGATTTTATCATAGTCATGCTGGGAACGAATGATTTGAAAACCAGATTTGGTTTGTCTTCATCTGACATCATGTTGGGAATGGAATCCATCATCAGAATAATGAAAGACATGAAAGCCTGTGCAAAGCCGGAAAGCATATTGATACTGGCACCTGCTCCTTTAAATAAAGAAATGGATCCATACTTGAAGTACATGTTTGGAGATCCAACAGAGAAAAGTCTGGAACTGATAGATTGCTATCGTGATTTAGCAAAAAATGAGAGTGCATATTTTATGTCTGTTGGAGATATTACTCAAGTATCCGAACTGGATGGTTTGCATCTATCGGGACAGGGGCATAAAATACTTGGGTTGAAAATAGCTGAAATGCTCAAACAAATTTTTGAAACAAATTGAAAAAGCCCCGCATAAACAGCCGGTCTCGCACGAAAAAAGGAAAAGACCCATTTCCCGCCGAAGTTCCCGTAAAGGAAAAAGCCCCTTATCCAGCCGTAGTTCCGCGGGAGTTCGTCAGAACTCCGAGGACATGTTCGTACGGCGTGATAAGGGGCTTTTGACGCTGGCGCTTCGAACAGGAATCGAACCTTTTGAAACAACCTCAAAAAGCCTTGGAATATAGGGATCTTTTTTTTTGTGTTGAATTTTGTGTTGAATATCAATTGAAAGGATTGAAAGAGTTATGGCTAAATTGATATATATTTACTCTATAAAGGTCTGCGGGCTACAACAAAATTAGCTTCCCAGAATGATGAGACGCATGAGCGTCTGACAACTTTCCCGTTTGAAGAAGAGGCATCAATCATTTCGCCGTTCCCGATGTATATCCCGGTATGTCCGATTTTTTTGCCATTTGTGCTAAAAAACAGAAGATCACCTTTCTGCAGGTCATCCATCGAAGTAATTTTCTCCCAATCATCCACTTGAGAATATCCGGCTGCATTATAACGGCCGAGTGAAGACCCCGCCTGTTTTAAACAGTAATATATAAGACCGGAGCAATCAAAAGAGTTGGGTCCAACATTGCCGAAAATATAAGGATCACCGAGTTGAGCCTCGGCAACATCCAAAAACGTGGTTATATTGGCATTTCGCGTTTCGGCCTTCACCTTTGCAGCACTCTCTTTTGCATTGGGTGAATAAATTAGGGCAAGTGTCTGTTCCCCGGTCTTACCGTCGACGGAAAGGCTGTTCCGTTCCTGGAAAGCCGTTACTGCGGCAACAGTTTCCGTACCATAATATCCGGTCGCATTATCCAAATATCCCAGATCAATCAGCTGTCTTTGCAGACTGTCGACATCCGATCCATAGGTGCCTTTAAGAAGTGTATATTCTTTTGCTCCATCAGAATAAATCAGATCCAATGTAGCAGGACCCGCGATGCCGTCCTGCGTCAGCCCCTGCTGGCGCTGAAAGAGTTCCACTGCATACTCAGTGGCGGGACCATAAAGCTGTGTCGACTCATCCAGATCCAGATAATTGAGATCCATCAATCTTTCCTGCAGCTTCTGAACCCGCTCGTTTTCATCGCCTTTTTTGAGGGTGGGGTCAGGTGTCGGAGTGGGTGTCGGTATTGCTGTGGGTGCTGGTTTAATCGTAATATTCTGTTCTGTGGATTGGATTGATGCTGTGGACGCATCCGGCCCGGTTATTAAATTTGCGGAACCGCTTTGTGACGCTATATTTGCTGCAGATAATGCAGTATCTGTTGATTGCTGAGCTGCTTCCGCAATAGTATTCGGCAGTGTGAAAAAAAGCACCGCCGAAATGACAAACACCGCAATAGATACTATAAAAAAATGAATGGGTTTCGCATGCCGGAGATTAAATGCTTTTGTATTTCGAAAGCCCTTTGATTTGTTTTGGCTGTTCAGAATTTGCTGTATTTGCTTTTTCATCAGAACCTTCCTTGCTTTTATTTAGATAATTTATTTAGTATTATGCAGAACTTTTGTGAAGATTTTATGTAGAGATAGATGTTTTAAAATTATCAAATGTATATATATGATTCTATGAAAATTTAAAATTTGAGCAATTTAAATTTATCTACATCGAATCTTCATAAGTTCGCATTAAAATCACCTCAATATCAGAAAACGATTCTGAAAGGTGGTGTTATGATTTTGAATATTTTAGTTTGTGTTAAACAAGTTCCGGATACAACAGAGATCAAAATGGACTCCCGGACAAATACATTGGACAGATCCAGCGCCGCGACTATTCTCAACCCATATGATGCCCACGCTGTGGAGGAGGCCGTAAATCTGAAAAGAAAATTTGGCGGCAAAGTAACCATTCTCTCCATGGGTCCTCCTCAGGCAAGAGAGGTGATAAAAAAGTGTATCGAGATGGGCGCGGACGATGGTGTATTACTTACCGACAGGGCATTTGCCGGGTCAGATACGTTAGCGACCTGCATATATTGGGAAGTGCTATTCAAAAAATGGCGGGAAATAAATCTTTTGATTTAGTGTTTTGCGGCAAACAGGCGATCGATGGTGATACAGCCCAAGTTGGGCCTGGTATCGCATCCCGTCTTGGTATTCCTCAACTGACGTATGTTGAGAAAATCACAGATTTGGATTTAGTTAACAATTTGATTACTTTGCACAGAAAACTGGATGACGGATATGAAATTGTGGAATCGACGCTCCCCTGCCTGATAACTGTTGAAAAATGCATTAATGAATTGGGCTATGCGCCCTTGCCGGACATGATTAAGGCGGCAAGATTCAGTCCGAAAATTTGGGAAATTAACGATTTGGATGCAGATATAAACCGGATGGGACTCAAAGGTTCAGCCACATCTGTTAGAAAGATTTTTCCGCCGCCAAAAAGAACAGGCGGCGAGATTCTGAAGGGAAATATAACGGAGACTGTGAAAATATTATCGGATAAGATGAAAGGGGAGTTACTGGCATGCAGATCATAGAATCGTTTGACACGCATAAATTTGCTGAAGTTAACGGCGGTGTTTGGGTCTTTGCGGAACAGCAGGAAGGAAGGCTGAATGCCGTTACTCTTGAACTGATTGGTTCTGCTAAGAAATTGAGTGACTCTCTTGGCGTTACGGTAAATACAGTATTAATCGGAGATGATGTCAGACATATTCTGCCTACGCTTTTTGCATACGGCACAGATATTGTTTATTTGATTGATGCTCCCGCTTATCACTATTACAGGACGGAAACATTTGCACAGGCAGGCAAATATCTGATCGACAAATATAAGCCCGAGATACTGCTGATAGGTGCTACAACTACAGGGCGTGATCTTGCCGGCGCAGTGGCGACGTCGCTAAATACCGGACTGACAGCTGATTGTACATCGCTGGATATTGACTTGGAGAAAAGGATACTTCTTGCCAGCAGGCCTGCTTTTGGCGGCAACATTATGGCGACAATTATTTGCCCGAATCACAGACCGCAAATGGCAACGGTACGCCCGAGAGTTATGCAGATGTCAGAGGCGAATCCGGAGAGAACAGGTATCGTTGTCAACGAAACGTTCGAGATCGAAGAGAAATCACTGCGAACGAGAGTCATTAATATTGTTAAAGAAACAGCAGAAAATATGAAACTTGAGGACGCAAGGATTATAGTGAGCGGCGGCAGAGGCGTGCAGGATTTCCGGCTGCTAAGTGAGCTCTCAAATGTGCTTGGCGGTGTAGTTGCCGGCAGCCGGGCTGCTGTAGAAAAAGGACTGATTGATTCCACACATCAGGTAGGACAAACCGGCCAGACGGTACGGCCCAAAATATATATAGCGGTCGGAATATCCGGTGCTATACAGCACATAGTCGGTATGCAGGGAGCAGATAGAATCATTGCAGTGAATACGGATCCTGAATGCGCCATGATGAAGCTTGCAACATATGGCATAACGGGCGACGCTGCGGAAGTGCTGCCGGAACTCATCCGGGAATTCAGACTTGCCGTCTGCTGATCCGGAGATTGCTGCAGATATATTCGAAAGGAGCTTATAAAAGTGGTTCAAAAATTTGATGCTATTGTTGTTGGAGCAGGCGTTTCCGGTCTTGCAGCGGCTTATGTTATGGCGAAAAACGGACTGGATGTAATAGTACTCGAGCGCGGGCAAAAACCCGGGTCTAAAAACGTAATGGGTGGCGTGTTGTACCGCAAAATGATGGAAGATATTATCCCGGAGTTCTGGAATGAAGCACCACTGGAAAGACCGATTGTTGAACAGAATTTCTGGATGTTAGGTGAAAATTCTGTAATGAAAACCGGATACAGAGGGAATGAGTGGGCAGAATCTCCACATAATAACTTTACCGTTTTCAGAAGCAAATTTGACAGGTGGTTTGCGGAAAAATGCACCCAGGTCGGCGCTTTGATCATCAGTGAAACCACAGTGACGGAATGCATTGTCGAAAATGACAGGGTAGTCGGCATCAGAACGGATCGGCCGGATGGCGACATATATGCGGATGTCGTAGTACTTGCAGATGGAGTAAATTCACTTCTTGCAAAACAGCTTGGATTTCACAAGGAATGGCGAAGTGACCAGGTTGCTGTCGCTGTAATGGAAGTACTCAAAATGTCTGCAGAAAAAATCGAAGATCGCTTCTGTCTGGATAAGGGTATGGGGTCAACGATCGAGATTTTTGGCGATGGTACAAAGGGCATGGTCGGGACGGCTTTCATTTACACAAATAAAGAACATATCTCCATCGGCTGCGGAGCCCTGCTTTCGGATGTGTGCAAAGCTGAAACCAGGCCATATGAATTGCTTGCATATGTGAAAAACCATCCAATGATTCGCCCATTATTAGCAGGAAGCGAAGCCTGTGAATATTACGCACATCTTATTCCTGAGGGGGGATATAAAAGCATTCCCCGATTGACAGGTGACGGCGTAGTGGTTGTCGGAGACGCGGCTCAGTTTGTTAACGGTATTCACCGTGAAGGTTCAAACATGGGCATGACGTCTGGTCGCCTGGCGGCTGAAACGATTATCCGGGCAAAAAAGCTGGGCAGCTTTGATAAACAAACACTGTCATATTACGAGGGACAAATCAAAAGCAGCTTCATTGCTAAAGATCTGAAAAAATATAAAAATGCGACAAATACTCTTGAAAAAAATCCTGCATATTTTAATCATTATATTCCTTCCGTCAATGCTGCTATGAGTGAGATGTTCACAGTGGACGGTGTATCAAAGGCCGAAAAACAGAAAAAAATAATCAAGCAGTTTATTAATGACCGGACCATCTTTGGTGCTGCAGCAGATGTCATTAAATTAGTATTGGCGGTGAAATGATGGAAGATAAAAATAGCAAAGTGAATATTGAAGACAAACTATATTTGAATAGCTTTAATGTTGACACCAAATCTCATTTGCATATCATTAATCAAAATATCTGCAGGGAATGCAAAAACAGAACATGCACGAAGATTTGTCCGGCTGACGTATACGAATGGAAAGAGAATGAGATCAGCATCTTATTCGAAGGCTGCCTTGAATGCGGGTCGTGCAGAGTTGCCTGCAGCCAACAGAACATTGATTGGAATCATCCCAAAGGCGGGTTTGGAATACAGTTCAGGCTTGCGTAAGCGAGAACGCCGGGGGCACCTGCAAATCATTACAGTAGTGAGGTAAAGATATGAATCTTGAGAATATTTATAGCCCTATTCATAAAGAATTGAAACTGGTTGAACAACAGCTGGAGCAATTGACAAAAGGGAATGGCCGGCAGGTACTCTCCAATCAAAGGATAACCGATTGTTTCTTCAATATGAAAGGCAAACGTTTCAGACCGGCACTGACACTCTTTTCGGCCGGTATGGTTAATACTCAGCAGGCGCCTGAAGAAAAGGAGAGGGTTGCTCATCTGGCGGCGTCCTTTGAGCTTCTTCACAGCGCAAGTCTTATACATGAATACATACATCTACATCGAATCTTCATAAGTTTGTCATAAAATCACTTCAATGTCAGAAAACGATTCTGAAAGGTGGTGTTACGATGCACAGAAAACTTGATGACGGATATGAAATTGTGGAATCGACGCTCCCTTGCCTGATATCTTTTAAAAAATACATTAACAGATTGAGTTATTCATCATTACCAGACATGATTAGGGCAGCAAGATTCAGCCCGAGAATCAGGGAAGTAAATGACTTGGATGCAGACGTAAATCTGATGGGACTCAAAGGTTCAGCCACGTCGGTCAGAAAAATTTTTCCGCCGCCTAAAAGAACAGGCGGCGAGATTCTGAAGGGAAATACAACGGAGGTTGTGAAATCACTATCGGACAAGATGAAAGGGGAGATACTCGCATGCAGATCATAGAATCGTTTGACGCGCATTAATTTGCTGAAGTTAATGGCGATGTTTGGGTCTTCGCGGAACAACAGGAAGGCAGGCTGAATTCCGTTACTCTTGAACTGATTGGTTCTGCTAAAAAATTAAGTGACGCTCTTGGCGTTACGGTAAATACAGTATTAAAATGTAATATAAAAAATCTAATAGGAGGAAAAAAAATGAAAATTCTTAATAACAAATATGTCTCAGTAGTATGGACTATTTTACGCGTTTGGCTTGGATACCAATGGATTGCTGCTGGCTACGAAAAGATTATAAACCCACTATGGGTTGGCAGTAAAGCAGGAGTAGCTTTAACAGGTTTTTTAAATGGGGCATTAGAAAAAGCGGCTGGCGCCCACCCTTCAGTGCAAAATTGGTACGCAAGTTTTATTAGAGATGTTGCCCTGCCAAATGCGAAAGTCTTTAGCTATATAGTTTCTTTTGGAGAGGTACTGGTGGGTATAAGTCTTATATTGGGTTTGTTTACTGTAGTTGGTTTGCTTGCAGGTGGTTTTATGAATCTTAATTATATGTTAGCCGGTACAACAAGTACGAATCCAATATTATATACGGTTACTTTTATACTGCTAGTTGCCGGTGCAGCAGCATATGTAATAGGTCTAGACCGTTTTGCATTACCTTTTATTAAAAAGATATTTAACAAGAAAGCTCATAACAGCTCGATAAAAACATAAATCAAAATATACAATAAAGGGGGTAATAATCAATGATAAAAAAGACATGCAAATGTCTCGTGATTGCATTTTCATTCGTTATAATATTCTCAACTATAGCATTTGCAGATACAATGTCCACAACTAAAAATCAAGTTGATGGTTACACAGTTTCTTTGGTGTTTGACCAAAATCCGATTATAACTGGCAACAATAATTTCAAAATTGTAGTTATGGACAGTAAAGATCAACCTGTAAGCGGTGCACAAATTACAGAACATTGATTGGAATCATCCTAAAGGTGGGTTTGGAATACAATTCAGGCTTGCGTAAATGAGAAGTCCGTTGCGCTTGCAAATCATTACAGTAGAGAGGTAAGGATATGAATCTTGAGAATATTTATACTCCCATTCAAAAAGAATTGCTGTCTGTTGAAGAGAAACTGGCGCAGATGACAAAAGGAAACAGCCCGCAGGGGCTTTCCAATCAAAGGATAACTGATTGCTTCTTCAAGATGAAAGGCAAACGTTTCAGACCAGCACTGACGCTGTTTGCTGCCGGTATAGTGAGCACCCGGCTGCTGCCGGATGACAAAGAGAAAGTTATCTGTCTTGCAGCATCATTTGAGCTTCTTCACAGTGCAAGCCTGATTCATGACGATATTATTGATGGTGATATGCAGCGAAGAGGGGAGAGAACATTAAACAGCAGGTTTGGCAACAAAGTGGCAGTTCTGGCCGGAGACATCGTGTTTTCCAAGGCGTTTTCTGGTTTTTCATCCATTTTGCCGTCGGAACATGTTCAGGAAATGACGAAATTGACGGAAAGGATGTGTGGCTCCGAAATTACCCAGATAGAAAATAGACGGCCATCCAGGGAAATATATTTTGACATCATCAGAGGAAAAACCGCAGGATTTATGGCTGCGTGCTGCGGGTTGGGTGCAATGCTTGGCGGCGGTACGGAAAGCGAGATCCTGATGCTGAGAGAATACGGACTCAACTTCGGAATCGCCTACCAGCTTGTTGACGATATTTTGGATGGTGACTCTGATCCTTCCCTTAACATCACTATAAAAGACGCCGAAATGTTCGCAGGAAGAGCTATAGACGCCATAAACACATTTCAACCCACGCCCTATTACATGGGTATGGTCAATTTGATGCAGTTCATTTTGGATTACGCAGGAACAAACAGAATCAAAAATATAATTTGAGAGGAAAGACAAAAATGAAAAAAGGAATTATCGGTACAATTATGGCGGCTGTCATCGTTACAAGTATTTTTTCTTCAGCTGTTATGGCTTCGGACATGGGGAGTACAGCAATGCCGCAAAGCACGACAGCAGCACCTGCAGCTGATATGGGGAGCGAAACAGCACAACAGGACGCATCAAACACGAAAGCCGAACTCAAATTTGCCGGTGAAAAAGCCGCGATGAGTGACAAGACATTCAAACTAATACTTATGGATGCCAATAGTCAGCCAATCAGCGGCGCGCAGGTAAAAGTAACGTTTGATATGGTGAGAAACGGCATGAATGATATGTCAATGCATGATCCGGAAGTAGTCACATTAACTCCAGGCAGCAATGCAGGAGAATATACCGGCGATATCAATTTGTACAATCACGGAGCCTGGACAGCGATGGTCGAGTACGCCGCTAACGGAAAAACGCAAAGTACACAGTTGAATTTTGATGTCGAGAATTCGGGGCCTAACTGGATTGTAATCGGTGGATTCATTGGGGCTGTAGCAGTAATAATTGTTACTGCAGCGATTTTGAAAAAGAAGAAATCAGCGAAAGCTTGATCGGAGGACCAGAACCATGGCAAAGGCAGCGGATACAAAACAGACGGTTAGACCGGACAAGGAAAAAAAGACAGATTTCCTGAAAAATAAGTATTTTGCTAAGTTCATAAAGAGCAGATGGTATCCGATTATTTTTCAGGTGCCAATCGCTTTGATATTTGCATTTATTGTGTTCGAGTTGATAGCGGGTTCTTCAGAGGCACATGACAATTTTGGCACCGCCGGTACGTGGGTGCTCTGGTGGCCGCTTTTGCCGATTCTCCTTCTGCTTTTCGGACGTTTCTGGTGCACGCTCTGTCCCTTTGGCTTGCTGAACGATTTAGTCCAGAAGTTAGTTGGAAACAACCGGCCCGTTCCGAAATTTTTAAAAAAATATGGTATTTGGGTTATCGATGCAACTTTTCTGATGATCACCTGGAGTGATCATGTCTGGGGTGTTGTTGAGTCACCGAGAGGTTCCGGTATTCTCCTTCTTATGATTACGGTCGCTGTTATTTTCTCCGGTGCGATGTTTGAAAGAAGGACATGGTGCAGATACCTGTGCTTCCTCGGAGGGGTTTCCGGAAATTATTCCAGAATCGGTATGCTTGAACTCAGAGCCACTCCGGAAATTTGTAAAAACTGTAAATCGCAGGCATGCTACAAAGGCGGAGAAAAAGCAGATGGATGCCCGATGTTTGAATTCCCCAGGACCATGGATACCAGCGCAGAATGCAATTTTTGCGGAAACTGTGTCAAGAACTGCCCGAATGATTCTATTCGAATTTCTCCCCGTGTTCCTACCGAGGAACTTTGGGCAAATAACAAACCGAAAGTGGAAGTGGCTTTCCTGGCCATGGTGATCATGGGAATCGTATTTGTTCAAAACATCACGATGATCAGCATCTGGAACGATATTCTGACGTGGCTGGAGCAAACAACGCATACAACTAATTACTATATCATTTTTACCATTACGTTCCTGATTGCCATGGCGATTCCGGTTGTGCTCTTACTTCTAACCGGACGTATTGCAAAAGTCTTTAATGGTGCAACGGTCAAAGAGAATTTTGCACGGTTTGGCTATGCTATCATCCCGCTTGATCTCGCAGGACATATCGCTCATAACCTGTTTCATCTGCTTGCTGAGGGAAAATCAGTTGCCTACACATTCCTCGGACTTTTCGGGATGCATTTTGATAACATGTCAACGGCTATCCTCGATAATCCGACTATTCAAGTCCTTCAGTTCATATTAATTGCACTGGGCGCGGCAGGTTCGATTTATGTTACTTACAGAATGGCAAAAAGCAGCGGTACCACAAAGCACATACCTGTTACATGGGTATATGCCGTACTAATTATGGCTCTTGCTGTGGCCAACATATTCCTTTTCTCCCTGCCGATGGCAATGAGAATGTAATTTTTTTGAAAATGCAAAAGGCGGTGCAGCATGGAAAAAGGTGAGAACAGTATAAATATTTGGATCAGGGCTTTCCGGCCGTTTTCCCTTTCGGGATCCATCATTCCTGTTGCGCTGGGCGGTATTCTGGCCGTGGACAGGGGCCTGTTCAACATTACCCTGTTTGTTCTTGCAGTCCTTGCAATATCTTTTTTTCAGATTGGTGCGAATCTGCTCAATGTCAGTGATGACTTTACAAATAAAGTCGATACGAAGGAATCCTTCGGATCCTGCGATGTGGTTGTCAAAAATTTGCTGACACCCAAACAAGTTATTAGAATGAGTTTTTGCTTCTTCGTTTCCGGCGCCCTCATAGGACTCTATCTGGCCTATGAGGGTGGCCTTGTAATTTTTTTGCTGGGACTTATTGGTGCTCTTGGCGGGTATTTCTATACAAGGAAACCATTTATGCTGAAGTATCGCGGACTGGGCATTCCGCTGATCTTCTTACTTTACGGGCCGCTACCCGTGCTGGGCTCATCCTATCTTCAAACCGGTCAATTGGGTATGAGAGAAATACTTCTGTCCATTCCTGTCGGACTATTGACGACTGCAATCCTGCATGCCAACGATATACGGGATATTTATCACGACAGTAAGGCAGGGATAAAGACTCTTTCCATCATAATGGGAAGGAACAATGCAAAGGTTTTATATGCAGGTTTTTTACTTATTCCTTATCTTGCTGTAATAATCATGGCCCTGACAAGTGTGACTCCGGTTTGGAGCATCGCTGTGTTGATCACTCTGCCGATTGCCGTGGGCAATATCAAAAAAATGTATGCGGAAAATGGTGATGGAATGGGAATAAAGACACTTGATCAGGAAACGGCTAAACTTCAGATGCTCTTTGGCATTGTATTTATTGTTTCGATACTGATTCCGACATTCAACTAAAAAGCAGGTGTTATTTTGAAAACAGAAGTTCGTTATAAATATGCACTCCTATCGGTTTTGCTTGCCGCAATATTGTGGTTTTTACTGTTTGTTATCAAGCCGTTGGATTTCTGGCTTGAGATGAGTCTGTCGATTGTACTTCTGTCTGCTGTTGCTGCTTTTTTTAACAAAGGTAAATTTCAATTCGGTAAAATCACTCTTCGGTATATTTTGATCGGTGTTCTGTCGGCTGTACTTTTGTACTTTGTATTTTATGCCGGAAACATTATTACGGGCTATATACTTCCGTTTAAAAATGTTCAAGTTATGTCCGTTTACAATAACAAAGCAGGAGTGGATCTTAGGCTAATCAGTTTTTTGCTTGTTTTTATCATAGGTCCCGGCGAAGAACTATACTGGCGCGGTTTCATTCAGAATACATTATCGGCTAAGCATGGCAGCCTGAAAGGCTTCCTTCTTGGCACAGTACTTTATGCCGGGGTGCATATTCTGACAGGCAATTTTATGCTCGTCGTTGCCGCACTGGTTTGTGGATTGTTTTGGGGCTTTATATATGAAAAAGAGAAGAGTCTTGTGCCGGTAATCATTTCGCATGCAATTTGGGACTTGTCCGTATTTGTGTTATTCCCCCTGATGTGATGGAGTAGGATATGAATGAAAATGTAAACAATTTATTTACCTCTATAGCAAAAAGGTACGACTTGATCAACACGATTCTGACTTTGAATATTGATAGTATTTGGAGAAAAAAGACGGTTGCTTTGTGCCAATTGAAGAAAAATGACAAGATTTTGGACTTGTGCTGCGGTACCGGTCAGATGTGTATGAAGCTGATTAATACGCATGTCCGTGATATTTCGGTAACCGGGCTTGATTTCAACGATGAAATGTTAAAAGTCGCACGCAAAAAGTTAGATCAATTATCCGGTTCTTGTGGCATTGATTTGATCCAGGGAGATATATTGGCATTACCGTTTCCAGACAAAGAATTTGATGTGGTCACCATAGCTTTCGGAATCAGAAATATTGCTGAAAAAGAAACAGCATTTGCTGAAATACTTAGGGTTTTAAAACCGGGAGGACGGGTAATATGCCTCGAGCTTTCAAAACCCGACATGTTCCTTTTTCGAAGTGTTTATTCCCTTTACTTTGACCATGTGCTTCCTTTTGTTGGTTATTTAGTTTCCAGAGATAAGGCTGCCTATTATTATCTTCGAAATTCTGTGAATCATTTTATGAGCAAACCGCAGCTGAAATTATTGATGAGTGATTCAGGACTCGTGAATACAGACTATATGTCTTTGTCTGGAGGTATAGCGTCAATTCATTATGGAAACAAACCTTGTTTCTAATTTATTTAGCATAGAAATCGTGACGGAATACATTTACTCGGACAAGTTTAAACATATCAGGAGGTATATTATGAAATTTACCAGGATTCTTATTCTTATCGGGGCTCTGGCAATTATTTTTGCAAGCTCTGCATATCTGTATAATCATCTTTTGAGTAAAAATGCGGCGGTAGAAGGCAATAATTCTTCTGAGAATTCACCAATATTAGCAGGTACAGAAACTGCAGCGGCTTCCGGGATTTTAATCAAGCAGGACACTACTTCTGCAAGTAACCCCGTACAAGAAGGGGTAGAGGTCGGAAATATAGCCTATGATTTTACTCTGACAAATTACTCCGGGGAGAAGGTCTCTCTTTCTGACTTGCGCGGCAAAATTGTCATCCTCAATTTTTGGGCCTCCTGGTGCGGCCCGTGCCAGCTTGAAATGCCCGGATTCCAGGCGATGCAGGACAAGTTTACCTCTCAAGGACAGGATTCCGATACGGTTTTCCTTGCTGTGAACCTTGCTGACGGCATCAGGGAGACCAGAGATACTGCACAGACTTTTCTTGATGAAAAGGGCTATAACTTCCCGGTAGTATTTGATAAGGGCGAAGTAGCAACTTTGTACCAGATTTACAGCATCCCGAGTACATTTGTTTTAGATAAAAATGGGACCATTGTACAGAAATTTTTAGGTTCAACGAGCCAAAAGGATTTGGAAAATGCTGTGGAGGCTGCTCGGTCATGAGCGGTGCAACCATTATTCTCATTTTTCTTGAAGGTCTTCTGGCATTTGTATCACCTTGCATTTTACCTATGCTTCCTGTGTATTTTCTATACCTTTCCGGGGAAAGTGCTGCAGAATCATTGAATGTAATGGAAAAGCAGAACCAGTCTTCCCGGACGCGGCCACAGAAAAGACGTCTTGTTCTAAACACGCTTTTTTTTATTCTAGGATTTACGATAGTATTTCTGGTTTTGGGTGCAACATCCACTTTTATCGGGCAAGCACTGTCAAGCCACAGGGCTATCCTGGAAAAAATCTCCGGTGTTTTCATTATTCTTCTTGGAATACATATGACCGGGTTGATGAAAATTCCGTTTTTGAATCGGGATCACAGGCTGGATTTTGGGGAAAGAAAGGTTAGCCTTCTTTCATCCCTCTTTTTGGGAATTGCATTCAGCTTTGGATGGTCTCCATGCCTGGGACCCTTTCTTGGATCGGCACTTCTTCTCTCGGGGCAGTCATCAACCATTCTTCAGGGTATGGCGTTACTTCTTGTTTTTTCACTGGGGCTCGCGATTCCATTTCTTTTGGCAAGCTTTCTATTCGAAGAACTTACTGCTGTTTTTGTGTGGTTTAAAAAGCATATGAGGTTCGTTAAAATAATAAGTGGATCACTTCTTATCATACTTGGCCTGCTGATGCTTTTGGGTTGGTTCGGTTATTATGCAAGGCTGTTCACATCGTAGCACGGGATACAGATTCGGCGGGGAGAAAAAATGAAAATAATAACAAAATACAGCCTGCAATTTAAACTGACAGCAGCATTTCTTGCATTCACACTATTTCTATTTTCGCTTTTGGGTATCTTCGTCAATTTTCTTCTGGAAAAGCAGTTTGAAAGCTATATCCTCGATAAGATTACGCAAAAGAACAACGAGATCGTCTCAAACCTCGAGATGCGATACATAGACTCAGGCGGGAAATGGGAAGATACCGGTCTTGAAAATATTGGTGTCAATGCGTTGGGGGACAGTCTCATGATTCGGGTCTCTGACGTTCAGGGTACAGTTCTCTGGGATGCAACGAAGCATGACAGCGGCATGTGCGCAGCCATACTTCAAAATCTTGCAGAAAACATGCAGGCACATAATGCCGGCTTCAAAGGCGGATATGTGGAAAAATCTTTCGACGTCATCGTCGGACAGAAGGTGGTAGGTAACGTCAGTATCGGCTATTATGGGCCTTATTATTATACGGATAATGATATCCATTTCTTAAACAGCCTGAACAATCTCCTCCTTCTTGGAACCCTGATAGCGGCAGCGGTCGCCATTGTATTCGGCGCATTTTTGGCCAAGTGGCTGTCGAGTCCGATTTCCAGGGTCATACGAGCAGCCGGTCAGATAGCGCAGGGGAAATATGACGATAGGATTCATGAGAATTCCAACACCAAAGAAATAGTTGAGCTTACATCGTCGATCAACATACTTGCAGAGACCCTGTCCAAACAGGAGACCCTTCGAAAACGGCTGACAGCGGATGTCGCTCATGAACTTCGAACCCCTACAGCTAATTTGCAAAGCCATATTGAAGCGATAATCGATGGAATCTGGCAGCCTGATGCCGCACGGCTCGTGAGCTGCCATGAAGAGACCATTCGTATCTCAAAACTTGTAAGTGATCTTGAAAATTTGGCGCGTTTTGAAGCTGACAATTTGATTCTTAAAAAGGAGACATTCGATCTCAACGCTCTCATTTTGAAAATCATAAAGAGTTTCGAAAATGATATCTCTGTTAAGAAAATCAACGTCACGCATGAACTCGCAGCACAATATTTGTCAGCAGACAAAGATAAAATGGAGCAGGTGATTGTCAATCTGATCTCAAATGCTTTGAAATACACACCGGAAGGCGGATGTATAAAGATCCGAACCAATGAGACATCCGAATTGGTGTTTATATCGGTAGAAGATACCGGTATTGGTATCTCAAACGAAGACCTGCCGTTCATATTTGAGCGTTTCTACCGTGCCGATAAATCCAGAAACCGCGCAACCGGGGGATCGGGCATCGGACTTGCCATCGTCAAATTTCTCGCCGAAGCCCATGGCGGTGCCGTAACAGTGGAAAGTAAGCCTGGCTTGGGCAGCGAATTCACTGTCACGCTTCCCAAAGAACTGTAAGAATAGTATCTTAGTAATAAGATGGTGTGGAATTACATCAAAAATGGGGGCATGATGAAGAACAATCATTTGATTCGGACATTTACTCTTTATAGCCTGATAGCTTTCGCTTTAATGGGAATCGTGCTGTCTTTTGTTATTTATAACCATGTTAAAGATGATAAACTCGCAAATATTGAAGAGGCTGCGCAGGTTACAGTTAAAACGGTTGTAAACAACAACCTTCAAAGGTCGGATTTTTCAACGCAAATAACAAGCACCAAAAGCGTACAGATTAGTTCCAGCGTGATTGATGCTCTGTCGCTATACGAAGTTGAATCCATTGCCTTCGTCAATAATAATAAAGAAGTAATCATGTCGGAAAATTCGGATTTTACCGGGGATCAAGTACAAGACAGTAATTATCTGGATAAAGTGCTGAATTCCGAAGTGCCTTTCGCATTTTCGGATTCGTACCGATCAACCAATGTGAATGCAAAATCGAAAGGTGAAATTGTTTTCAATTTGTATGAGCCAATCGTTATTGATGGCACGGTGGAGGGCGTGTGCGTACTGCAAATACCCTATCAATCCGTCATCTCCCATGCCAATATGCTGCTTCAGGTTATTGCGCTAACCATATCCGGCGGATTACTTGTTCTTTTTCTATTGCTCATTGGAATTCTATTAAGAACGTCAAAAACGATGCTTAAGCAAAATGATGATCTTATTGAACAGAAAAGGGAAATAGAAATATCTTACAAAAAATTGGATGATTCCTATAAATGTACGGTATTAGCCCTGTCCAATGCCGTGGATGCGCGAGATCCTTACACAGCAGGTCATTCGATGAGAGTTTCGAAAATATCGCTGCTTATAAG
>JGI24146J20443_1000871_pt1 | contig 20679 bp, 26 predicted proteins | sample BarGraIncub1131A_FD_20443 | JGI IMG/M metagenome (IMG submission 20443) | reverse complement strand
GGTCACTTGATTATTTCGGCAGGTTTAGGGGTGAAGTCCTTTTTTTAGTCATTAGGACCCTTGATTTATATGGGGCCGTGAATATGAAATTTACTCAATTACTTAAATTTGAAATTTATTAACAGCTTCGCGTAGATTCATTGCTAAATGGGCTAAAGCTTGGCTGGATGAGGCTATTTCTTCCATTGATGCCGATTGTTCCTCGGTCGCTGCCGATACCGTCTGCGCTTCTCCAGAGGCATTTTTACTAAGTCCATCAATTTCTTTCACGGAGGATACAATGTGCTGACTACCGCTTGCCATTTGCTGAATGGCCGCGGAAATTTCTTTTACTTGGCTGGATACTTCTGTGGACAGAACCATTATTTCCCCAAAGGCATGGCCTGCAGTAATCACAACTTCTGTCCCAATTTTCACTTCCCGGGTGCCTTCGCTCATGGCAACAACGGCTTTATCTGTTTCCCCTTGAATTTCACTGATTAATATCGCTATTTTCTTGGCTGCATCTTGTGATTGTTCCGCCAGTTTGCGAACTTCTTCTGCTACGACGGCGAAGCCCCGACCTTGTTCACCAGCTCTGGCAGCTTCAATGGCGGCGTTGAGGGCCAGCAAATTTGTTTGTCCCGCAATTCCTGAGATGGTGTCGACAATCTGTCCAATTTCATTAGAGTGTTCTCCTAGTATTGTCACAACTTGGGCGGAATGATTGACTGTCTGTTCAATCTTGGTCATTTGGTTTACAGCCTTTTCCAAAGACTTGCCGCCTTCTTTTGCTGTGTCAGCAGCTTGCGCCGATTTTCCAGCCGCGAGATCAGTGTTGGTGGCCACTTGCTGGATGCCTGCCGACATCTGCTCTACGATGGCTGAGGTTTCATTGATAACATGAACTTGTTTTTCCGCACCGTTTGCCACTTCACTGATCGATGTTGCTACTTGATTAGCAGCTTGGGCCGATTGGTCGGCACTAGCAGTCAGTTCCTCCGAAGAGGCTGCCAATTGTTCAGCCGACTCATTAATGTGTTTCATTAATTTTCGGAGAGCATTTCGCATATCTGCTAAGGCATCGGCCACTTGACCAATCTCATCTTTTCTCATTATTTTCCGAGGCTTATCACGAAAATCACCTGCTGCCAATTCTTTACAAAATAGTACCATTGCATTGAGTGGAGTTGCTATGATTCTGTTTATGTACCACCCACTCATCCCCAGTATTATAAAAGATATCACTAGTATACCTAATGTAATTTGCATAGCTTTTTCAAATGACGCCTTATTGTTAATATTACTTTTCTGTGCTATTTCCACTTCATACTTAGAAAGATCGCTACACTTGTCAGTAACTTCTTTTTCTAAGGTCGCTCCGCTAGTAATATATAGACTATACGCTTCGGTATTTTTATTTTCCAATGCCAATTCAAGAACCTTACCCCTAACGTCGTGAAACTTTTGCAGAGACGTTTTAAGCCCGGCCAATTTTTCTTTTGCTTTGGCATCTAACTTAGTTTTTTCAAGTTCAACAACGTTAGCATTAAAAGCTTTTGCCTGATCAGCTATGTCTTTTTCTAAGGCGCTATTTCTATTGTCATCCGTTGTGACCATGATCTCAAATAATGCTGCACTTGCCCCATTAATAAGAGCACGATTTTCATTGATAAGTTCAATTGGCACCAATTGATCCGCATATATAGTATTCATATCTGCATTTGACTGTTCGAGATAATAATACCCTGTATACCCTATTACACTTATAGATAGTAGTGCGATAATAATTAGAACACTTAATTTAAGACTTACTTTCATGTTATTTAATAAATTCAATTGGTTTCTCTCCTTTTAATGTGCAACCTTACAGTTTTACGCATTTTTTCTTCGCATAGCGCAATGGTTCCTATCTCAATGGTTAACAAAGGCTACTACTAATAAATGTTTTATCATTAAAAAATAATCAAGGGAAGAGCCTCCTTTTATTTTTTTGCTACATGCTTCAATTATTAACTGCAAATGCTAGTTACAATCTGGCAATCATCTTTTTTACTCCATATTATTTTCGCTATAAAACTCGGTTTTCCTTCATTTTTAGTTATATTTCGACATTTTTTTTCAGAAGCTTCATTGTTATAAAACCCCAAAAGCCGCCTCACTCAATTAAGAGTAAGGCGGCAAAACAGAAAGACACCATTAAACCCACCACAAGTTTAACGGTGCCTTCCTTCGGAAAATGTATTCATATTCAATTAATTACATCATAGTTAAAGCGCATAAATGCGTTTTAACGGTATTTTTTCATGCAGTTATACATTTTAGTACCCCTGGAATGTGCCTGCATTTTTAAACAAGGTCCTTTTTCAGCGGCCTCGATAAATTCTGGCGTCTTTCGCTATCTAGTATGGATAATTCTCATGATGGTATTTGGGGGTTGACTTGATTCTCTTACTCCCACTCAATCGTCGAAGGCGGTTTAGAAGTGATATCATATACAATACGATTCACACCTTTGACTTCATTGACGATTCGACGAGAGATTTGATCGAGTACTTCATAGGGCATTCTTACCCAATCAGCGGTCATGCCGTCTTCACTCGATACAATGCGTAATCCAATCGTGTAGTCATAAGTACGCTCATCACCCATAACACCTACGCTCTTCATTGCAGGTAGGATAGCGAAGGACTGCCATACCTTACGATATAGGCCAGCATTTTTAATTTCTTCTTGAACGATAGCATCGGCTTCCCGCAAGATGTCCAGACGTTCTTCTGTAATTTCACCAATGATACGAATAGCAAGACCTGGACCTGGGAAAGGTTGACGCCAGACAACTTCTTCTGGTAAGTTGAGTTCTCTTGCAAGGCCCCGCACTTCATCTTTGAACAGGTCGCGGAGAGGTTCTACCAAGGAGAACTTCATATCTTCAGGCAATCCACCTACATTATGATGACTCTTAATCACAGCTGCGGTATCAGTACCACTCTCAATCACATCAGGATACAAAGTGCCTTGGACTAAAAAGTCGATATCGCCTAATTTATTGGCTTCTGCTTCAAATACACGGATAAACTCTTCACCAATAATTTTGCGTTTTGCTTCCGGTTCAACAACACCAGCAATCCGCGCCATGAAGCGGTCAGCTACATTGGCATATATTAAGTTCATATTATAACCGTCGCGGAAAGTCTTAATAACCTGCTCTGACTCATTTTTACGCATAAAGCCATGGTTAACATATACACAAGTTAATTGATCACCAACTGCACGATGTACGAGCACGGCAGCTACTGAGGAGTCAATACCACCACTCATTGCACACAGTACACGCTTGTTGCCGACTTGTTTGCGTATGGCTTCAATGGCACGATCCACGAAAGATCCCATGTTCCAGTCACCACTGCACGCGCAAATATTAAACAAGAAGTTTCTGAGTATTTTCATACCTTCAGGAGTATGTACGACTTCTGGGTGAAACTGTACGCCATAGATATTACGTTCTACACTGGACATGGCAGCAACTGGAGTGCCAGCAGTATGAGCAGTCACCACAAAGTTTGCAGGCGCTGTTTCGATATAATCACCATGACTCATCCAGACTTGGGTTTCACCAGCGAGTTCAGCAAATAAATCGGTATTGTGATCAATAATCAAATGGGTATTGCCATATTCACGAGAGTCTGAATGTTTAACCACTCCGCCCAAAGTATCAGCAGTCAGCTGCATGCCATAGCAAATACCAAATAAAGGAATTCCCAGGTCAAATATCCGTGGATCACATTTAGGTGCCTTCTCTGCATATACGCTGGAAGGACCACCGGAAAAGACAATACCTTTAGGCTTCATTGCTGTTATTTTTTCAATAGTGGTCTTGAAGGACACAATTTCGCAATATACGCCACACTCACGAATACGTCTGGCAATCAACTGACTATACTGACCGCCAAAGTCCATTATTAGAATTAATTCATTTTGCTTATTATCCATGTTCGAAAATGCCCTCCCTACGTTTAGATATTAAATCATAATATAGCACACAATATTACTTGTTGTAAATACCCTTTAACAATGTTTCCTTACGCAGCTCGTGACACCCGCATTGTCCATCGACTGGCAAATGCCGAATCGTGTCAATTATAATCCGACTAATCAGCGGCGCATCATCATAAAAAATATTTTTTAACTCTTCATGAGACCATTCTGCTACTAACCCTTCACCATAGTTTACGACAAAGTAGAGTCCGGCAAAACATGCGCCAATTTCTCTGGCTAGATATACTTCTGGGCAAATGCTTTGACCAATAATATCAGCATGTCCTTTCATCATGGCCACTTCTGCTGGGCTCTCAAAATGGCGGCCATCTGTATTGGCATAGATTCCCCGTGTGAAAATCCGTCCACTATAGTTTTCACGAGTCTTGTCCACTAATGTACTACGCATTTCAGAACACAAGGCATCGCGCATGATAAGTAAATATTTTCCATCTAGTTCCACATCTTTACGCATTGAAAAATCAAGATAATCATCAGCAATGACAAAATCTCGGGGATCAAGAAGATGATTGGCAGTGCCCACACCACCTTCACTGATAATGCGTTTTACACCGGCCTCGCGAAATACCCAGAATATTTGCCTAGAGGCATCAGCCCGGCTTACGCCACTACGCCAGCCATGCATCTTGCAAGTCAGCACTCGTTTACCATCTACACTAAATAAACGAAAAATCGGGCTGAGACCATAAGGCGTCGCAAACTGCAAATCATCATCAATGAGCACAACTCCAGAGTCACCGGCCCCCAAGGGAAAGTTGCTAGAGAGGGTACCAGAGCCACCGATTACAGCATATAGAGCTTTTATATCCATGGTATCCATCCTTATTCAAATGTTTTTATAATCTTATACTGAGTATCACGTTGTGCTGGTTTTTTACCTGTTGCTCTTATCAGCTCTAACATTTTGTCAATTGACATTTGGTACGACGTGCCTGCTGCCCGCACCACATTTTCCTCTAGCATAATACTGCCCAAATCATTAGCGCCAAAAGCCAAGGTCAGTTGTCCAATATTTTGTCCTTGTGTGACCCATGACCCCTGAATATGTTTAATATTATTAAAATAGAGCCTAGCCACTGAAAGTGTCTTTAAATAATCCCAAGCAGAGATTTTTTCACCGCCCAGCTGGGTATTACCTGGCTGATAGGACCAGATAATAAACGCCCGAAAACCACCAGTTTTTTCTTGGAGCATACGCACTTTTTCCATATGCTCCATACGCTGGGCATAGGTTTCCCCCATCCCAATCACCATGGTCGCCGTACTTTCTAGTCCTACCTGATGAGCGGCCTCCATAACTGCCAACCAATCACCAGCACTGATTTTCTTAGGACTTACTCTTTGCCGCACCTCATCAACCAAGATCTCCGCCCCACCGCCTGGCAGGGAATCTAGACCAGCAGCTTTCAGCCTGGATAAAGTGTCGACGACCGACAAGCCTTCGTTATTAGCAATATGCAGTATTTCTGCTGGTGAAAAAGAATGAATGACAATATCAAAGTTGCGTTTAATAAATTGTAATAATTTAATATAATAATCTAAACCTAGCGATGGGTTAAGACCACCTTGTAGCATGACTTGGGTACCGCCTGCCGCAATTGTTTCCTGCAACTTTTCAAAAATAACAGCCTCAGGTAAAGTATAGCCCTCTGCATGTCCCACCGGGCGATAAAAAGCACAAAAGCGGCATTCGCTGGTACAGATATTCGTGTAGTTAATGTTACGGTCAATGACAAAGGTCACAGTATTACCCGGATGAATCTGTTGACGCATGGCATCGGCTGCCTGCCCCAGTTCTAAAATATCCCCCGATGACAACATGGCGAGTCCGACCTTCGTAGTTAGTATTGTGCTCATCTTATCACCCTCGCAAACTCAATTTCAGGCACGCGATCAATTAATCCCAGACCATGTGCTAGTTGATAATAGGTCAGTAAAGCCTGCTCATGAGCAGGAGTCAATTGGTAATTCAATAAATTGATGTAATTGATGAGTTGTATCGTACTAAAAGAAACCTTACTTGATAACATCTCAGCTGCAGCTGGTAACTTTGACAAGCCATAGGCAAAAGCCCCTGTCACTTGCCTGTACACCATTTGTACTAGATCTGCATGAGTGGTGGCGAACTGCCGATTAACTACCCACACAGCGTAAACCATAGCAAGGCCTGTTAACATCTGCCACTCAGCACCTAAATCATAATAATAATATCCTGCCACCCGATGATGGTATGCATGCAGAGCATCATCACCAATAAACAACACTGCCTGGGCATCATCAAGTACCCCTCCCCCAAGGGATAAAGGGCTTATAAAATAGTCTGGCGCTCCATGATAGGCATGATGCATGATTATTTTAAGTAGTCCATGGGAGGTGGCTGATTTTGCAGTCAAGGCAATACGAGCCTGCCTGAGCTGAATAATAGGGTACTTAGAAACCAATAAAATGCTTTGCAGAGCCCCATTGGCACTAATGGATACATCAGGTAATAATAGAAATTTTTCACTATGCTTAGCATAAATGATCGATGATACCGGGCTTACATCTAGCTCCCCATCGACAACCAATCGATTCAGCTGTGCTGGCGTTCCCGGATATACGCTAACAGGACTTCCAAAACCGCCATGCACTAATCCATAATGCAGTGGCAAACAGTTTATAAAATTAATATCTCCCAAGCTTGGCTTCTTCATGTCATTTTTCTCCACTTGCACACTCCAATGGGCGGTAAAAAGTGTCTCTCTCGACCGCGTGATAACCTGCTTCCTCAACAAGGCTGATAATTTCCGCTTTCGTAATTCCAGTTTTCGTTGTAGCCCCAGCAGCATGAATGATTTTTTCCTCTACGACTGTGCCATCTAAGTCATCTGCACCAAAAGCTAATGCTAACTGAGCGATCGGCAAAGTGAGCATCATCCAAAAAGCTTTTATGTGGTCGAAATTATCAAGTACCAACCGCGACAAGGCAATCATTTTTAAATCTTCCCATGATGTGACTCTATGTAGCTGAGCGAAACCAGTATTCCCAGGATGAAAAGGGAAGGCTACAAACGCCTGAAAACCACCTGTCAGGTCCTGAATATCTCGCAGTGTTATTAAATGCTCAATCCGTTGCTCCACTGTCTCAATATGTCCGTATAACATGGTAGCATTGGTTGGTAATCCCAATCCATGAGCAGTGGTAATAACCTGAATCCACTCAGCAGTCGTAGCTTTATTGGGGCAAATAATCTTGCGCACTCTATCATCCAAAATTTCCGCGCCGCCACCTGGCAATGAATCAAGACCCGCTGCTTGCAAACGTTCTAACACCGTCTGGACTGTAAAACCCGAAATTTTAGCAAAATGCACAATTTCCACAGGGGTGAATGCTTTTAAATGGACATTGGGTAAAACTTCCTTGACTGCTGCCACAATGTCTTCATAGTAACTAAAAGGCTTATCCGGATGCAGAGCACTCACCATATGTATTTCACTAATATCTGGCGTATCTAAGGCTGTACGGCGTACAATACGAATGACATCTGCCAGCTCCATAACATAAGCTTTTTCATGCTCAGCAGTACAACCAAAAGCACACAAGGGACAACCTGATACACAAATATTGGTCAAATTGATATGCCTGTTTACATTATAATACACATTATGCCCTGATTTACGTTCTTTAACAATCTGGGCCAAACTGGCTAGTTTCAGCAAATCATCACTTTGATATAACGCTAAGGCCTCAGCAAAATTCAGGCGTTCACCGCTACGTATTTTTCCTGAGGCGATATTTACCATATTCATTCTATTCTCCGCCACCTCACCACCCTAGGATGGTAGTTTATTACATATTTTTATCATATATTACATATTTTTATCATATTATGCAACTTATATTCCTTCGCGATTCATGCCAATTTTTCCTGCCCAATGCGAAAAAAAGGATTGCCCTAAAACAACCCTTCTTAATGCCGTTGTATGCCATTTTCAGAGTACTGATCCAACAGCTGACTCACTGTGACAATCTTATAACCCTCAGCTTTTATCTTCTCTAATAAAATTGGTAAGGCCTCGGCTGTCTGTACTGGCGTATCAGAAGCATGCATAAGAATAATTCCACCAGGCTTTAGGCGTTTCATCACTCTTTCTACAATAACATCACGACCTGGATTCTTCCAGTCGAGCGAATCAATATTCCAGATAATTGTTTTATAGCCTAATTCTTCAGTTACTTTTAAAGATAGTTGACTATAATGGCCATTGGGTGGACGAATAAGCTTGGCATCCATACCTGTCACTTCTTTAATCATGGCATGAGATTTCTCAATATCTTCTTTTACCCATTCCCTTGTCATATCGCCATAATTTTGGTGTCGATAGCCGTGACTGGCAATTTCATGTCCATCAGCTACCATTCGTTTGGCTACATCTGGGTATTTTTGCGCCCATGGTCCCATAATGAAAAAAGTTACTTTTATATCATTTTGCTTAAGCGTATCAAGAATAGATGGCGTAAACTTATTGCCCCAGGAATGATCAAAGGTTAATGCCACTACCTTCTGTTCAGTCCGAGTACTGGCAATCGCCATTGGCGCCCCTGAGATAAGTTCAGCCACTTGGATGTACATGACGCTAATGGCGAACAATCCTATAGCGCTATAAAATAAATGCCGTCGATTAATGAGCCAACCTAAATTTATAACCATACCGCTCCCCCTTTTTTGCCACATATATTAGTATGTATGCGCACGTATAGCAAAATATGAATTGACATAAAGAAAAAGTTGCGCATTCATTCACTCGCAACTTTTTCTTTGATATGTTATTACGTTGTAATCTCCTTAATTATTAGCGGCAGCCTGAAGTCCATTAAGCTCTACTGTAAATATTTTTTCCGGATCCAAAATAATAATCATCCGATCATCAAGTTTACCAATACCTGTAATGTAATTATTAATACCATTGAGAAAATTAGGCGCTACATGTATCTCATCGTCATTTAACTTAACAATATCTGTGACCTCATCTACAATACAGCCTGTTGTTGATTCATTGACATTTAACATGATTAATTTGCTTTCATCGGAAATTTCTTTTTCTATTAGATTAAATTTAGTTCGCAAGTTAAAAATATAATTCACACGTCCCCGCAAATTGATCATACCTTCTATTGCCTTATCCGTGCCGGGTAGAGACTTTATTTTGAATTTTTTTGTACGTAAAATGCCATTAACAGCTGAGACATCAATCCCATATTCCTCATCGTCTAAAGCAAATATAACTAGTTGAATGCTCACAAATGTCACCCCCTTATACGAATTGTCTACTTACACTTCATGGGCAAGATCATTTAATTGTTCCGTAAGACTGGTAATTTCCTGAATACTGGCTGTCACTTCTTCAATAGCGGCAGCCTGTTGCTCGATTGTAGAAGTCGTCTCACTCCCCATACTTACCGTTTTATCAACAGACTCCTTAATAACTGTTGTTAAATCTTTTATTCTACCAACTGTTTCTTTGGAATCGCCTGACAGCTTCCTAATCTCTTGGGCCACAACACCAAATCCCAGCCCAGCTTCACCAGCACGAGCCGCTTCAATGGCTGCATTTAAACCTAGCAACCGAGTTTCATCAGCAATATCTTTTATGAAATCCATTACTTCATTAATTTTACCAGTTACCGTATTTACATTTTTTATCTCATCATTTAAATGTGCTTGATTACCGCTTATATCGGCAGCTGAAGCTGCCAATTGCTGCATAGTTGCAGATATTTGGTGCAGACCATCGTTAAGAGTATCAGCTATCCCTTTCAATTTTCGATGTTGATAAGCACTCCTAGACATACTATTGGCTACAGTAAATAATACATTTGCAGCTGATTCTATACTTTCTTTTGATAATTTTCGAATTTCTTGCACTGCCTCAATATATCCATCTTCATTCACACCAATTTCATTGGCAATTTTACGATACTTTGCATCATTCGGCACATCAGTTAAGACTTGCCCCCCTAGAATAGTACCAATCAGTTTCCCCTCAAGCATAATCGGTGCCGCGAAATCAATCAGTCCAGCGTGGCATTCATAAATTACTGGCTTGCCAAGCCGGGCAGCGTCTTCACCACCTTTACGATGGGATTCGGCACAGCGCTTATCACCGCATTCGGTGGAATGTGTATAGTCCATACAGAACCTTGTATAACTACTTGGATTTGTAACAGGGGTACCGTCAGCATCAACCGTTACACTTGCCAAGCCAACGCTTTTGGCAAAATCATCTTGAAACTTTTGTAAAAAATTAATATCAATAACATCTACCAACTTTAACGTGCTGAGATCTAGATCTTTACCAGCAATATTTTTATAGGACTTTTCATATTGAGCCATAATAATGCCCCCTATTTTTTTTAACTTACACTTCAAATTGTTCACGTTGTAAATTATTTGAATTATCGCACTTATTACTTTCTCTATAAAATTTTATTTTCCTTTATTTTTTGTAAATTTTCGACATTTATCTTTAATTTTTTTTGATATAGAATTCTAAAATCGCTCTTTTATGTTATAAAATAAAAAGAGGCTGCCCATAAGTTTTTCAAACTTATGGGCAACCTCTTCTTTATTATCTCCGGTAGCAAAATGGAACAATCCATTTCAACAATTGCTCAAATCCTTTGATCAGAAGGATTTGAAGGGCATAATTACATCATGCCACCCATGTAATCACTACTATATATTATGGAAGTTAAGTTAATTTAGTATGACAAAATCAAATAATCGATTATATTTTTTTAATTCTTTCTATTTAAATAATATAAACTAGTTAAGTATGGTAACATTGCGGTAACATTGACTGATTTTATAAAATTGTTACCGCTATATTAATCTAAGTCACATTTTTCTAGCTTAAGTGGTAATTTTAAGCCATCTAGAAAACCACGATTATAATGAATGTATGTAACTTTGCATTCTCTGGCAATTATAGCCTTCATAAGACTACTCGCTATATCATCTCTTATTTTCTTTAATAGTTCTTCAATCTTATTAAGAGATTCAACTGAATCTGTTTTTCTTCCAATTCGTTCTTGACGATTAATAACAAATTCTTGCCAACTATATTCCATTTCCCCTGGAACCATGTCTTGACCAGTGATGATATTCTTCAAATTTTGCTGTTTCATTTACAATTTCTCCTTATCGTTTAATTATTAAAATATTTACTAAAGGTTTTAGGTTATCATATGGATTACCAGTCCCCGTCAGGATTGGTGTTTTTATGTTAAATTACTATGATATGTTTTACACAAAACACATCATCCTTTTTCTGTAAAAAATATAGTACATATGTTCTGTTTGTATTATAGCACATTTAAATAACAATTAGGCAATAATTCCATAAATTCCATAAATATTTTATAATTCGACAAATGAAAAGCCCACCTCATTTAGAGATGGGTTTAATAAAAATATACAGTGAACTAGTCATCATTTTCCCCTCGTTTCATTTTATTTATAAAGGAATTCCTTATTTGATAAATTGAAAACCTTTACCAATATTACTTCATTCTTTGGCGAAATGGGCTGTTTGTGTAGTTCGATTTCCCCTAATGTACTCCTGGGGATTCCTGTAATCTCAGCCAATTTCCGTTGCGATACTTTCTTCTCGTCAATCAACATTTTTTGCCGCAATAATTTTACCATGTTATACATGAATCCCCTGCGGGAGGGAAATGACAATTATGTAATATCGTAACAGAGAATAATTATTCATTAGTGAAAGTTTACCATTTATTAAACTGACTTCTTTACAAACTACTAATATTTCGTGTCCAATTTTGATTTTCCCTGCTAAATATTGTAATATATTGTATACATTTTCCATACAGCTTTTCCCACATATAATTCTGCGATTCGTAGTTCGATGCAATAGCCCTCCGTTTATGGGTTCATATAGATTGGTATGTTTTATTAGATTTGCTTCTTAACCCACGCAAATACCGACAAAATAATATAAAAACCCCCATTTTAATCATATCATTACCGAGTGGCACTTGCAAGCCTCTAGAAGCTTTGAACAGCTTACAACAATTACCTACAATGATACAATATTATCATAAGGTGAATGTATGGGAGAATTAAAGCATAGAGGGCATTTTAACACTACTGTGCCGAATGAACAAATAGATACAATGCGTAAAATGTCAGCTGATACCGGAAGACCGATATCGCGTTTAACCGAAGAGGCTTTGAATGATTTCTTTAATAAATACGGCGTAAAAAAAGAACCTGCCAAAAAGTAGGTTCCTTTTATTATGAACAAAATATTTTTAACTTCACCGCATACAGTCGAAATAAAGTTTCCTTCATTAAATAGCGTTCATTCACCCAGCCATCGTGCTGGGTTATTTTTATATAGAAAGATAGCCCACCGACTAACGGTAGGCTCCAGATTAATTATCCCATCCAAATTGATCTAACAAACTACCATCACCCTGCACTTGCTCTGTGGGCTTATCTTCCTTTACCGATTCTACTACCCTTACTGGTTTTACTACAGCTGGCAACACATCAGGCTGTTTCAATAACATTAAACGTACCGTCTCAAGCAACACTGCATTATCATTTCCACCCTGTATATCCTTTTTAATCAACTCCCGCACGTACTCGCTTTTATTTCCTTTTTCAGATAGATACTCAAATTGCTCTTCATTTATTTTAATATGTACGCTGTGATTCTTATTCATTTTTTCATCCGTCCACATTTTTGATAGCCTCGAGCATTGCTGAATTGTCCACCTTTAACAATCTCACATTTAATCTTCTCTTTAAAATATTTACCCAGAGTCTCGCCACCGCCGCCAGTGATATAAATTGCACTGAAATCATTTAATGATGGCCACCATGCTGAAACGTTATTTAATATTTCAGCAGACAGTTTACGGTACTCGGTGCTGGTAGTGCTAACTCGATCGGCGTATTGTTTTGCCTTGCTGGGCAATGTTGTTATCCCTAGCTCCGTTTGAATTGCTTTGATCAATCGCAAGTATGCGGTATTCATGCCTAAATTCAAGCTACCTGACAGCTCATTTACAAACCTATTTTTGTCGATGCATACGAAGTCTACCGTCTTTTCCCCCACATCGATGAGGGCTATTTTCTTGGTACCTAAATCATTTGCGATCTTACCGTCATTATCCAGCAGTAAATCAAAGTAAGCAGCAGCTCCCTGTGGTACGATATTAATTTTTGTTATATCGATGATATGTTCCTCGCCAGATAGTTTAATGTTGTAAATGCCGACCAAATCCTGCATGGCTTTCTTGCGCCCCATATCAGATACAGGCAAGCCCAAGACTATGGACCCTAGAAAATCTCCGCGTGTGAGTGCTATTGCTGTTAAGATGCAAATTTTATGCCTGAGCATGTTATCCGCTGAAAAACTACCACTGCCATTTTCTAACTGAGCCTTATTACCTACAAGATATGTTTTGCCATCAAGTTCTAATTCTATGTGATCGATTAGACTGCCACTATTTTGCAAACTGCTTGCATATGTTACCTCACTGAAAACACTTGGGAACATAATTTCCTTTGGGGATACCTTTGTAAATCCGAATCCTACGTCAATTCCTATCATTTTGGCACTTCCTTTTATTTTTTATGTGCTATTTGTAGCACGTTTTATATTGATATATAAGTGGTTATAGGTAAATAGTGCTACGATTGTAGTATGTTTATTGATGGTGCTACAATTAGCGCATACTCACCCATTAACACTAGCTCCAGCAATCATATCCGATACGCAACCATGTTTAGCTATCAAGGACTTCATAAAATCTTGATTAACGAATTCATGTTGTGCGCTACTGTCTGATTCCAATTTCTCTACCAGCTTGGTTTCCAGGTCTTTATTTTCCTGTACTTTAAACAAATTTAACTCTACTTTACTATCAAACCCCTCACACACCGCCGTAGTAAGCCACCCTGCTACGTTATTAATTTTCCTGGTAGTTAGTGCCGATTTTAGATTTTTAAGTTGTACCTGTACTGGCTCTGCCCCATGCATGGCTGATAGTTTTGCAATTAGTGACGGTTTTATCCCTTTCGGCAACTTATCGTCGTTATTTTTTAAAATAGGAGCAACAGCAGTCGGCATTACAATACTGGCCTGGCATGTTGTTGTTTTATTCTTTGTAGTAATCTCCGGAGTAATCTTTGTATTTGTCCCACACTCCGGGGTAGGTGGTATAACCGAACCTTGCAGGGGGTGGCACATTATAATGTGGGAGGGTATACCGTCAAAAGTAATGGCCATTAAATTATCAAAATTTAATTGTATATACAAAACGTTATAGCAAACCAAGTCCCCGAATTTAACAGTGCGGAATATACGAGTGATAACACCGATTGTTTCCAGCCTTTTGATGGACTCCTGGACCTGTCTTTTAGTAAATCCCATTTGCTCTGAAAAACTTTCATATGTCCGCTGGAGCAAGTCACTTTTAAACTTCTTACCGAAACTAATGGTTCTCCCTGTAGTTTCATCCCGGATCTCTGCCGGTCGGTACCAATATACAATGTCGGCCAATAACATTATGGAGATTGCATCAGGTTTACCGTTATCTAGCAGAACAGTTTTATACCAATTCTGGTGGATAACGTTGCCGGTGAATTCTACGCCGATTAATTTGTCAGTTGCTTCGTTTCCTGTGCTTGACACGCAAACACCTCCCAACCATTTATTGACAGCAGGAGGTAATAACGCTTACAATGTAAGTGGTTATCGTTGTATCATCCTGCCGAGGGGTGATTGACCTAATGGCCCGGCATAGGCTGTTAGGTCTTTATTTAATTTAATGTGTATGATATACTGCTATTAGCAAATTCCAGCAGTGAGTATCAACATAAAAATTACTGCGATTCCAACGAGAATATCCCCAAGTCCTGACCAGTTAACAGTTACGAGCTGTTGACTGGTTTTTGTCGTTGCTGGGATGTAGTCGTTGTAGTATTGGTTGGGATTGTATGTTTGCATGTTGCTTACCTCCCTTGGATTCATTCTTTGGATCTATTCTTCGGATTGCTTCTTTGGTATTGATTAGCTTTACTATACTTGTTATACTTGTATCAACCGTTGTCCGCGTCTTTGCGGATAATGAGATAACTATCTCTAATGTGTTTCCCTGTGTTTCTTATGGCTAAATAGTATCATCTGTTACGCCTAACAGTGTCTCTGCTGGGAGATTAAATAATTTAACTAACTTATCTCTGACTTGACCTGAGCCATATGACTGCGATAATTCAATCATGCTATATGCCCGTTGAGAAATACCTACCATGTCGGCAATATCCTGTTGAATTAATTTAGCAAGTTTTCTTTCCATAATTAAACGTCTTCGCATTATTACTGTCCCTCCCTTCTTAGAACTTTTACTTCTATTTATTATATTAGAACTTTTACTTCTATTTATTATATTAGAACTTTTACTTCTAAATGTCAATATAAAGGTGTGTTTTATTTATGATTATTTTTCCTGAACGCTTAAAAGAGTTAAGGCGTAAACATAAACTTAGTCAAGCAAGTTTAGCTGATGTGTTGAAAGTAAGTCAAAGGCAAGTATCGAATTATGAAGGTGGTCAAGATACTCCGCCCTTGCCCTCTCTCATTGCCCTAGCCGACTACTTCCAAGTCTCCCTCGACTACCTCGTTGGTCGCAGTGACAATCCTGACATGAAAAAATAGCCACCCGAAGGCAGCTATCAAAACTATTATATTGACCCGGCTCTTGTGCCGGGTCTTTTTATGTGAAAAACCGCCTGCCCTGGGGTGGGTAGACGGTTTTTAGACAGCAAAAACGCTCATAGACAAATTTAGAACGTTTAAGGGGTAAATCAGCCTTGCAGTTTAGCTAATATTTGGTTAAATTCTTCATCTGTTGCTATTTCTCCATAAAGACAAGGGTACTCTTTATTTTGCCAATAAGATAAATTTTTCATATTTTTTCTAACGTTTTTTTCTGCAAATTTTCTCGTCATGGAGGAGTCTAAACTCATAAAAAATTGTACTCCTCCTTCAAAAATTTCTTCACAAGATTTAACTTTTTTATCTTCATTAACACAGTGAATGCAAAACGATTCATTGCCTGTTTCTAATCCAATCACATTTTCACTCTCTAAGGGCATTGAACAAGCTGCGCAGAATTTCATGTTTTAAAACCGTCCTTTTTTGTTTTATTTTATAACAGATATTGGTAAAAGTAAATATTAATTATAAAAAATAGCCACCCATCGGCAGCTAAATAAATTTTGTATATGCACCTGGCGTAATGCTGGGTGTATTTTTTTCACAAATCTTGCAGGAATATAATGTAATTTAAAAGAATAATACCTATTAATCACAAGGGGGTCTTTAAATGCTAAAAAAAGGCTATCTTTATTTAAAAAATGATATAGAAAACGAAAAAAATGTATTTTTAATTACTGAGATTATTATTTTTATTTTACTTTGGAGCGAGCTTTGCTTTTTATATCTTACGCAGCCACTGAATGAAATTTATTCATATTTCGTAGAGTCTAGTCCTATTACTGCTGTAGCTATTTCAATATTCTCATCGGTCATATTTCTGATTTTATTTATCATTACCTCTTTTTGCGCTGGGGAATTAATTCATAGAACCCGGCAAAAAATAGCATACAATAACTTACTCAAATCGCAAAAAGGATGGATTTTAGTAGATTCGATAGCAGGAATGATTATTTTAGGCACTGCTGTAATTGCATTATTACTAGCCTTTACCCAGGCCACAAAAGGTACTGTCTCATCTACTAATCGTACCCAAGCAACCTATTTAGCACAACAAGCTTTAGAGAACTTAAAAGCACAAGATGGTAATAGCGCTATTAATACGACGATAGTGCCGCAAGTGCCGCCATTGGATAAGTATACTATAGTAATAGATACCCCACCCGTCGATGCAATTACGTCAGATGCTAATCAGTTAGGCACATATTTGAAACCTTATCAGGTAACGGTAACTTGGTCGGACACATCTGGAGGCCCTGCAAGTAAGAATATTACGATGGTGGGGTACTGCTATGTTAATCCGTAAATTACAAGACCAATTGGGTATTAGTTTAGTAGAAGTTATCATAGGTATGGCGCTAATGCTTATCATTATAGGCCCAATAGCCAGCAGCTTAACTGCTGGGATTAAATCGTATCAATATAATATGGCGCAAAATCAAAACATCTCCTCCGCACGCGAATCGTTAAATCTAATAGCAGATGAGCTTAGGTATGCCACGGAAATTTCTATTTTATCCAGCACGTCTATTATTATACCGAATAAAAAAAATACAAAAATCACTTATAAAGTAGGGGATGTTTCTCGAACAATTTATACCGTTACCGGCACTCCATCTACTACTAATACTCTAGTTATAGCCTATGATGGGATTGTTCAAAAAAAGATAGCTGTAAGCGCTTTGCAATCTATTGCATTTACGCGAGACACTAAAAAAATTATTATTTCAGCTCAATTAAATAACAATTCATATACAAATAGTCCAATTATGACATCCTTAACTACCGTTGTTTTACAGAATATGTAAAGGAATTGATATTAGATGAAATGTTATTTACAAAACCAAAAGGGATCAGCAATGCTTCTAGCACTCCTGACTATGGTATTTTTAGCTATTGTACTTTCAGGACTAGTGCCCCTAGTTAATTCGCAAATGCTATTATCGTCTAAAAATAATGATGTTATTGAGGCACAATACGCTGCCGAAGCTGGCGCAAAGAGAGCAATAGTCGGTTTTATGAAAAACCGACTTGATTGGGCGTGGTCTGACGGTACGCAGCAGTCTTTCTGTGATCCATATAGTACTACTGAAAAAAACTATGTGGTAACTATAGATCCGCCTATTACCAATGGGTTCGCGCCCACCGCGGGGACAACTTATACAATTACTTCTGTTGGATCTATTGGTAAAGCACGTAAATCGATCATTTTGAAAGTTAAAGCAGGATCAGGTGACACTGTCTTCCAATACGGTATCTATTCAGGAAAAGCCATGTCCCTTTGGAGTGGCACCGTCAATGGCAATGTCGGTACAAGCAGTAATCTTGCTATTACTGGAGCAACCGTCAATGGAAATGTCTTTACAAATGGTACGTTTACTATTTACTCAGGCCATATTTTGGGAAACGCTACATATGTAGCAACACCAGAAGAAAAGTACCAGTTGACTCCGTATATTTCTGGTACTCTCGTACCCGCAACAACAACGACATTTACTACATTGGATATATCATCACTAATGAAATATGCACCGACAATACCGACAATTCCTTCTTTCCCCACTTCATCGGCAGGGTATACGGCAATCAGTTCTGGCGCCGAATTAATAGCTGGTAACTATTACTGTGATGGCGACTATTCTAATTGGAGTGGTAACAATTTTAACATTGCTTCTGGACAGTCTTTGGTTCTCTATGTCAATGGAACTTTTACTGGTAATTTTAATATTACTGGTGGTGGTAATATTCTTATTTACGCAAAGAAGGGAGTTGCTTTAAACAATAACAATATCAGCGGCAGTACCATAGAAATTAACTCCGGGACCACTTTTGCACTAAGCAACAGTTCATCCATAAACGGAAGCATCTCGGCAACTATACAATCAGTTAGTGATCTTACTATGTGGGATTCTAATTACATCACTGGAGATACAGTAGCGTGTTATTCAGGAGGAGTACTGTCATTCGGAGGTTCCACGAACACAACCGGTAAATTGATTACCTTACAGTCCACTGGATCAATGAATCTATATGGTTCTATAAATCAGTCCACCACTAGTGGAATAGTTAACGCTTATTCTGGTGGAACATTATCTTTACAAGGAAAGACAACGGCCAGTTCAGTCACTATGATTGCGTTAGCAAGCTATTTTAACGGTGGAATCATCAACCCAAGCTTATCAGGAGCCGTGTCGAAGCTTTATATTGTTGGAGACGTAGATTTGAATAGCAACATAGCAATTGGAAGTTACGGAACTGCCATGATTATATCTTTGGGGAAAATTAGTATGAACGGAGCTAGCTTGTCTACGACATCACTATTAGCTGCCGGAGACATAAATTCATGGAGCGGTTCTTGTGGAGGCGTCTATTCGAATGGAGCCTTTAGCATGTCAGGCGGGACAGTGACCTACGATCCTTTGGCATCGACAGCATTAGGATTGAATTCAGGTGCTCCTTTTTCCATCATTTCCTGGAATGATGGAAAATAGGAAAGATCCGTCAGTATCACGCGATACTGACGGTGGACATATCTATCGACTACCAGTATAAGAGAAACCAGCTACCACATAATCCAAACATAAATTAATTTACTAACTGCATAAACTACCATACCCACTGACACCGCCAGCAATACGACACATAACTGGAAAGCTTGATAAGCCATCATCCACTCGACCATAACACCATCGCCCATGGTAATTATATCCATTTTGTGGTGAGTTTATGCCGATTTAAATAACTATCCAGGCAGTTATAAATACTCACCCCTCCGCTCCCATAATACCCGCACAACACAATAAATTACCGTGATCACAATAAACATAGTCAGCCACATCAAAAATTGATAGATAATCCAAAACAACAAAACCACCTGCTTTTTTGGTATATTGTTACCATAAAAGTGTGAGGTTGATACCGTATTTAGGTAAAAAAAGCCTCCTATCCATTTAAGGACAGGAGGCTACACAGTTTAATCGTCAACTATATCCACTATATTAATAACATCATGAAAATCTGTAACACAAGTCACGTATTTATCTTTATATTTATTAATATCCTCATGTGGCAAAACTACAGTTGTTTTAATATTATCCGTAAAAGTTACATCTACGATTGTTTTGTCACCTTCATTTTTAACATTAGTCACTTTACCTGTATTGATCATTATAAACACCTTCCTTTTTGATAATAGTATCTCCATTAAAGTCCTTTGAATTTTATATTTAAATAAAATAACCGCCTCACCAAATTAAAGGTAGGCGGCTGTTCTATAATCACCGATATAATAAGTAATAACTAGACATAGCAGTACTAAGCAGCTCTTTTTTCTTCAAATCACTTAAGGATAATATATCATTATTTTCTAAACATTCTAGGCAGGCTTTATCTTCTTTATCTGGTTTAATAGATTTAATCGGTTCCACACTTAACCCTCCGTTCTATTTATAATCTATACTTATATTATGCTTTTAAATCCTTATGTTGTTATTTTTAGGGTAAAAATATTCTGTTGAAAAACAAAAAAGCCGCCTCACTCAATTAAGAGCAAGACGGCTAAAACAGAAAAGCACCATCAAACCCCACCACAAGTTTAACGGTGCTTCCCTTCGGAAAATGTATTCATGTTCAAACAACTACATCATAATATAAATTGCAATTAATTGGCAATAGTTTCTATATTGAATTAATTTTTATTTGTGGCAGATTCGCCATGAATACGAAAGCGCCATCCTACCAATTAAGGTACGACGGCACATTCCCTTCTAAGCTAATTTAATTTTTCTGTCCTTTAATTAAATCTAAAATTCCAGTTTCTTGTATGATTTTAGTTAATTTTTCGTTATCATC
>JGI24146J20443_1000854_pt1 | contig 21012 bp, 20 predicted proteins | sample BarGraIncub1131A_FD_20443 | JGI IMG/M metagenome (IMG submission 20443) | reverse complement strand
ATTATATCGCCTTTACCGTCATCATTTCCTGTTACCAGGGATTCCGTTACAAATTGTGATCGGGAAAGAAGTGATTCGATTTCTTCAGGAAATATATTTTTCCCGTTCTTGGAAATAATGACGTTCTTTTTACGTCCGGTGATAATTACAAAATTATCCTTGTCGACATAGCCCAGATCACCTGTGTGATAGAATCCGTCCGCATCGATCGCCCCGGCGGTAGCTTCTGTGTTCTCGTAATAGCCGAGCATGACATTGGGTCCTTTACCGCAGATTTCCCCTATCCCATTCTCATCCTTGTCAATAATTATAACCTCTACTCCGGGCAGGGGCAGGCCGGCTGATTTATTATTGAAGTCAACATCACGGTTCAGGGCAAGTATCGGAGCACATTCCGTAAGGCCATATCCCTGGATGCAAAGGATACCCATATCCTGCATATCCGTTAGAATCTTCGGGTCAATCCCGGCACCGCCTGAAATAATGAGGCGCAGATGTCCGCCGAAATTCTCATGGACAGCCTTAAAAAGAGATCTTCTCTTATCGATGCCGATCCTTCGAAGATTGCGGGAAAGATTCATCCCGAACATAAATTTCCGCGTAGCACTTTTATCAGCTTTCGCCTTTTTCATGATCGCACGATGAAACATCTCCAGCATAAGGGGAACTACAAGGATAACCGTGACACCGGATTCCTGCATATTCTTCGTGATATAGCGAAGGCCTTCGCACTGGGCCACGATGGACCCGCGATATACCTGGCATAGGAAACCACAGGTACACTCATATGTATGATGAATCGGCAGCACGGATAAAAACACATCGTCAGGTCCGATATACACCATGGAACACATTCCTTCAAGATTAGCACAAATATTGTGATGGGAAAGCATTACCGCCTTGGCTTTGTCCGTCGTGCCGGAAGTAAACAGAAGGACAGTCATATCTTCAGGATCAATCGGTGCATCAAGGAAATCCCGGTTCCCTCCGGCCAGAAGTCTGATACCCTCTTCAAGCATACCAGTGAACGAGCGGATATTTGATGACTGGGGAACATCGTCCATACATATGAAATATTTGACTGACGGAATATCTCCGGCAATAGCATCGACAACCGATTGTTTGGAAGCAGAATAGATAAGGCAGTCCGCCATGGAACGGTTCAGGAGGCTTGCGATTTCCTGTTTGGGAAGTTCCTTATCAAGAGGAACTGCCGTTCCCGTGCCGTTTGTAATACCAAGATATGAAACATACCATTCATACCTTGTTTCTGCCAGAATCGCGATTCTGCTTTTATGTCCGACAAGATGTGTCAAAGCTGTTCCAAAAGCATCCACATCATCCCCGTATTGTTTGAATGATATATTGGTATAAGGTTCGCCCTTGACTTTCTTTATCATGAAAATCGTTTTATCCTGGTACAGCATAACACTTTGATGAAGCATGTCCCGCAGATCTTTGATTTTACGTATTTCATATAATGGAATATCTTTCATATAATATGCACCTCTTACATTTCGTTCCCTATTATGGGCAGATATTAGTTTGAAAATCAAGACAATCCCAGTATAGCCTATGACCTCACCTGATTCAATCCTAATCATTTGACACTTTGGACGGAATCTTATAATGATCCAGAAGAACCTTCATTCCCCTGGGATTTGGTATCAGTGTTGTAAGGCCGTCCCAGAAAAGGGATGAATGATTCATGTGAACGAGGTGCGTCAGCTCGTGGCAAAGTACATAAATAAACAATTCATCCGGCAGAAAATCAAGGTATCCGTTTATCGAAACATTGCCAAGTGTTGAGCAGGAACCCCATCTGCTTGTTGAATACCTGATGAAAATTCGTGCAGGCTTTGGACCCTGGTAGCTTTGCAAAAATTGTTCGGCTTTCCGTTTGACGTTTTTCGAATGCAGTCTCTTTTCTGCAGGCGAAAGGACAGGGAGAAAAATTTTATTTTTTGTCTTCTTTTGATTTGTACGGATCCATTCATGCTTCTGGTCAACGAAAGCCTCGATTTTTGACAGGCTTACCCTAAAAGGAGCGAAAACATACACATTCGCTTCATCGGTAATTCGAATGGATACCGTTTTTCTCTTTTTTCGGAGGAGAAAAAAAGGGATCGAATGATCCGGAGATAAATGGCTGTCATAGCCGTTTTTCATTAATATCTCCTTATAAACTGCAGCCAGGTGCCGGGGCATAGCCCTTGGATACAGCCATTTCCGCCCGTTCCTTGGCTTTGCCGCCGAGAGCCACCTGATTTTTAATATAATCCGGGTGTGTATCAAAGAAATTCTTCATAAATGACTTAGGATTATCTATGAAGGACGCAATCATTTTCATCTGGTCTTCGCTTATGTCGCCATTATCCCTGGCACGTTCAAAAAGGTCCCGGTCTATACCGGCAAAAGAATGGAGGCGAACGCCTTCAGAAAGAAGAACCTCTTCCCCGCCCTGCTTACGGTCGACAACTGCAATTGTGTCTTCCATAACGGCACCGAATTCACGTATCATCGGAATCCAGGCACGGGTATAACTCGATGCTTCCGTAACAAGATCGGCAATGTGCAGGGCACGTTTGCCGGCAATAGCCGCTTCGTAGACAGGAATCGTCTCGGTAAATTCACCGTTAGTATAGACCGCCTGCATATCCTTGAAAATAGAAAGATGAGGTTTTTTCAGAAAATAAGCCGGAAGTATGGAAAAGAAAAAGTCACGTCTTTCTCCGCCGGATATAAAATCAAAATCTATCGTCCGGGCCTTTTCTACAATCTGGTCGGTTACAAGGCGGAAGGTGCTGCTTTCCTTATATTGGCGCAGAAGATCCTGAAGAAGGAAATTCGGGAACTCTATGCGGTCCGCCATAGCTGCTTCCTCAATGATCAGAAGAAATCTTACGGCGTCTTCCTCGTTGTTATACAAATAATGAGTATTAATGTAGAAAGGTCCCAGCGATCCCGAGGTATACCAGAAAGGGTGATCCGGGTCGCATACACGGATTGCGTGTGTTGCAAAAAGAGCTTCCAGTATCGGATTATTCATTATGTCACCCTGCGCAAAAACTATTGTCGCGCACCTTTCATTTTGAACCGGGAATCCTGCAGGAATTACCAGGGCAGCAGTGCTCCGGTTAACTCAGAAATGGATTCAAGGTGATTTGCTTTCACATAAGTATCCAGATCCTCTACTATCTTCGCACAAACTGCAGGATGAAGTAAAGAGGCAGTGCCAACTTCTACGGCGGCGGCACCGGCCAGCATGAATTCTATCACATCCGCTGCACTCATAATTCCGCCTGCTCCCACAATCGGGATGGAAAGAACACGCCAGCACTCCTGGATCATACGAAGGGCAACCGGCTTTATCGCAGGACCTGATAAACCGCCGGTATTGTTCTGCAGGACCGGCCGGCGGGTTTTGATATCAATTGCCATGCCCAGCAGCGTGTTTATTAGAACAACTGCGTCACCGCCGCCTTCCTGCGCAGCCAGCGCCGTATCCGTAATGGATGTGACATTCGGCGTCAGTTTCACCCATAAAGGCTTGTCCGTAAGTCCCCGCACAGCCCGCAGCATGGAATACACACCTTCTGCGGTAGCCCCGATCGTCATACAGCCTTCTTTAACATTGGGACATGACAGATTAAGCTCAAGTGCATCAACGGCTATTTCAGGAGCTCCCAGGCATTCNACCATTTTCTGGTAATCTTCAGTACTGTGACCGGCGACATTTACNATGACCTTTGTACCGAGTCCCGTCATGAAAGGAAGTTCCCTGTCCAGGAAAGCAGCAAGTCCGGGGTTCTGAAGCCCGACACTGTTGAGCATTCCGGAAGCAGTTTCCGCTGCACGGCAGCCCGGGTTTCCTTCGCGCGGAAGAAGGGTAAGCCCCTTCGAGCAAATTCCGCCGATTTTTCCGAAATCCAGAAATTCAGCAAGCTCATGACCAAATCCGCAGGTTCCGGATGCCAGCAGCACGGGGTTATTGAATGCAAGATTTCCAACACGCACAGATAAATCTACCATATAACCTCCGATGCGTTCATCACTGGGCCTTCCTTACAGCAGCGCACGTGATGAAAAGGCACCCCTTCCTCAGTCGATTTCACTTTGCAGACACAGACCAGGCAAATGCCGATACCGCACGCCATTCTCTTTTCAAGGGAAACCTGGCACAGGAGGCTTTTCTGCGCCGCCCATTCACTGACTTTTCTCATCATGATTTCCGGCCCGACAGCAAAAACAGTCGACCCTTCGATCTGCCTGTCTGTCAGAAGTTCCAGAGTATCAAGGACATTTCCCTTAATACCGTAATCTCCTGCGTCCGTTGAAAAAAGAGCCAGATCTGCTGCGTTTTTGCATTCTTCTATAAAAAATGCGTCCTCCCTGCTTCTGAAACCATTAACACTTATTGTCGGAATGCCTGATAATCTTGCTTTTTGGAGTGCGAAATACAGAGGATATATTCCTGTACCTCCTCCAACCGTAATGATCCTGTCTGCGCATTCAAAAGAAAACCCATGTCCAAGCGGTCCCAGGACAAAGAATGTATCTCCTGTCACAGCCTTAAGTATTTTCGCGGTTCCGGCACCGACCTCGCGTACGCCGATGGAAAAGGTCCCGGCCGCCGGATCAACACTGCAGACACCGAACGGGCGTTTCAGGAAACAGCTGCATGAAATATTCACAAACTGCCCCGGCTGCGCCTTCTTTGCAATATCTTCACACGCAAAGGTTAGAAGGGCGTTCCCTTTGCCAAGATATTTTTTATCTGTCAGTCTGACTTCATATTCCATTTCCATAAATCACCTTTTTCGGGTCTGTCGACAAATATTCTTTTGTTAATCATCCCATTATCACATTTCCGGGAAATCAAATAACCTTTGCTTTGCTTATTTGGACAGCATTTTGTTTTCGAGCGGGGATTCATTCTGGGGTACTTCCTGAAAACGTGTTGCTGCAACTATTTCAGCAAAACTTGAGAGTTCATATGCAACAAGATCCGTCGGCTTAATTTTGCGTTCAAGGCATTCAATGACAGCTACAAGTGTGTCGAGCGAAGTAATTGTCGGGACACCATGTTCAATGCATGTCCTTCTCAGGCGGAACCCGTTATTAACCATAACCGCACCGTTTGATTCGGTGTTTACCAGAAGCTTGATTGCGCCTTTGGCAACATAATCCAGGGAATTCGGCGACTGCTCTTCCATTTTGCGGACACTGTTTGTCGGGATTCCTGCTTTATTGAGGTAGTTTGCGGTACCGCCCGTGCCATACAGCTCATAACCGAGCCGCATAAGCTTGTCTGCAAGGGGAATCAGATCCGCTTTGTCGCTGTCTCTTACAGTCAGCAGGATTCCTTCACCCTTCAGCGGGAATTTGAAGCCTGAAGCAAGAATAGCTTTGTACATTGCCTGCGCATAGCTTGTTGAAAGTCCCAGTACTTCACCGGTACTTTTCATTTCCGGCCCGAGGCTGACATCGACATCATGCAGCTTTTCGAATGAGAAAACCGGAGCCTTTATTGCGTACACCCACGGATAGCGTGCATAAAGCCCCGTTCCAAACTTGAAATCTGCAAGGGAACCGCCCAGCATAATCTGCGTTGCGACATCGACGATCGGAATCCCTGTAACTTTACTGATATACGGCACGGTTCTCGACGATCTCGGATTGACCTCGATTACATAGACTTCGTCGTTAAACAGAATAAACTGAATATTGACAAGTCCGATGACTTTAAGCGCCAGGGCAAGTCTTCTTGTGTATTCCACAATCGTATCACGTACATGGTCCGGAATAAAGGCGGGGAAAATGGAGATTGAGTCACCGGAATGGACTCCGGCGCGTTCCAGATGCTCCATAATTCCGGGAATCAGAATGTCTTTGCCGTCACAGACTGCATCGACTTCCAGTTCTACACCTCGAAGATATTTGTCAACAAGTATTGGATGCTCCTGTTCCACAAGATTGATGATCCGCATGTATTCGACCATTTCCTGGTCATTATACACGATGGCCATCCCCTGGCCGCCGAGAACATAGGACGGGCGGACAAGTACCGGATAAGTCAGGTCGTTGGCTATTTTCAGCGCTTCTTCGGCTGTGAAAACAGTGCTTCCGTCCGGCCGTTTTATCCTGCATTCTTCAAGGATGGCATCAAACCTTTCCCTGTCCTCAGCCGCGTCAACCATATCGGCCGAGGTCCCGAAAATCGGGACGCCCATGTCGGAAATAGCTTTGATAAGCTTAATCGCCGTCTGTCCGCCAAACTGGCAGATACAACCGTCGGGCTTTTCATTTTCGATGATGGCACGGACATCGTCTGCCGTCAGCGGTTCAAAGTAGAGCCTGTCCGACGTATCATAATCAGTCGAAACGGTTTCAGGATTATTATTGGCAATAATCGCTTCATAACCAAGCTTCCGAAGCGCCCATACCGAATGAACCGAGCAGTAATCGAATTCAATTCCCTGTCCGATGCGGATCGGCCCCGATCCCAGGACCAGTACCTTCTTCCTGTCTGTCCTAATGGCTTCATTATACCTGTCAAATGTTGAGTAATAATAAGGGGTTACCGCCTGGTACTCGCCGGCACAGGTATCAACCATTTTGAACGTATGCAGAAGGCCCAGGGACTTGCGTCGTGCGCGGATGTTTTCTGCAGTATCGCTTACAAGCTTGGCAACGTATGAATCCGTAAATCCCATCTTAACTGCCCTGGTAAGCAAATCATCGGTAAGATTATTTTTTCCCGGTACCGCATCTGCCAAAATATCCGTATTTTGACAGGCCAGAAGGGATTCTTCCATGTTTACAATATTTCTTAGTTTACTCAGAAAGAACTTGTCAACCAGTGTACTCTCATAAAGGTATTCGTTGGAATAACCTCTCCTGATTGCTTCCGCCAGTACGAACATGCGCATATCATCAATGACGCGAATGCGCGCCTCAAGGGCCTCATCCGTCAACTCATGAACGACAGGTACCAGAAGTCCGTAAATGTTGAGCTCAAGTGACCGTATTGCCTTCATTAGTGATGCTTCAAAAGTATTGGCGATTGCCATTACTTCGCCGGTTGCTTTCATCTGCGTTCCGAGTGTCCTTTTTGCCTTGACAAATTTATCGAAAGGGAACTTGGGAATTTTAGTTACAATATAGTCGAGTGCGGGCTCAAAACATGCTTTTGTGCAGCCGGTAACTTCGTTGGGGATTTCATCGAGCGAGTATCCGCAGGCTATTCTTGAAGCAACTTTAGCAATAGGATAACCGGTTGCTTTGGAGGCAAGGGCTGAAGACCTGGATAGTCTTGGATTAACCTCAATGACGGCATAATCACCATTGGTCGGATGCTGTGCGAACTGCACGTTGCAGCCGCCGACAATCTGAAGTTCTTCTACAATTTTAAGTGCTGAAGTACGAAGCGTCTGATACTCAATATCAGTAAGTGTCTGTGCGGGAGCGACAACGATCGAGTCGCCGGTATGGACACCGACGGGGTCGAAGTTCTCCATCGAGCATATCGTGATCTTATTCCCTTTTGCATCACGTACTGCCTCAAACTCAATTTCTTTCCATCCGGCAATACTCTTTTCGATGAGTACCTGATGTACACGGCTGACCGCAAGCCCGGTAGTGGCAATTTCAACCAGTTCTTTTTCATCCGATACAATTCCGCCGCCTGTGCCGCCTAAAGTAAAAGCCGGCCGGACAATAACCGGATAACCGATACCTATTGCAATCCGCTTGCACTCATCGATTGTCATAGCCGTCTCAGACGGGATGCATGGTTCGTTTATCCGGAGCATTGCCTCGCGGAAATCCTCACGGTCTTCACCCATTTTAATTCCTTTTGCCTGGGTTCCCATAAGTACAACGTTCTGCTCATCAAGGAAACCGCATTCTGAAAGTTCCATAGCAAAATTCAGGCCGGTCTGCCCGCCGAGAGATGCAAGCAGGCCGTCGATTTTTTCTTCAATTATCAACTTCTTGATAACATCGATCTGCAGAGGCTCCAGGAACACTTTATCCGCCATATCCGGGTCAGTCATGATGGTTGCCGGATTGCTGTTGACCAGTACTACAAAAAAGCCTTCGGCCTTCAGTGCCCTGCACGCCTGCGTACCCGCATAGTCAAACTCGGCAGCCTGTCCGATAATAATCGGACCGGATCCGATTATCAGAACCCTCTTCACATCACTTCTTCTTGGCATATCATATCTCCTTTGGCTGCTTCAATAAACTTCGGCAGACTAATCTATATTTATTCTATTTACTGTATTATTATACACAACGCTTGTATCAAGTACAACTGGTTTGACAAACCAGCCTGCCCGCCATCCTATTCTCATGTCAGCTGCCCGCGGCGCTTACTTTACCTTTCTGGCTATGGCAGAAAGAAGGTCGTCGCGCATCCTGACTGCTTCATCGTATGCTGCTGCCTGAAAATCCATTGGCTTTAAATCATTGCGTTTTTTGTATGCACACATCAGGCTTCTTGAAGCATTTACAATGGCTCCGTTCCCTGAGTCATCAAAATTCACGGCTGCTGCATCGGCACTGCCGCCCTGTGTCCCGTAACCCGGAACAAGAATCAAGGATTTGGGCATGATTTGCCGGAGGGCTGCTGCCTGCTCAGGCCAGGTCGCCCCGATGACTGCGCCAACTGAACTGTATCCGCATTCACCGACGAGGTCTTCTCCCCATTCGGCAACCTTCCGGGCAACTTTCTCGTACAGGGTATGCCCGTCCTCCATTCGAAGATCCTGAAAATCACCCGCTGAAGGATTGGATGTCCTTACAAGAATGTACATTCCTTTTCCTTTACTCTTCGCCACATCAATAAACGGCTTGATGCCGTCAATTCCGAGATATGCATTCAGGGTTACTGCATCCGCATCATACATGCTGCTTACGGTCTGATCCCACATGGCTGTTTCACCTATAATGGCATTTGCATATGCAGCAGCTGTCGATCCGATGTCGTTTCTCTTGGCATCGGCAATAACAAGCATACCCTTTTCCTTCGCATACGATATTGTGCGGCGAAGTGCTTCCATACCGTGAACACCGTACATTTCATAGTATGCAAACTGAGGCTTGACCGCGGGGATTATATCGCAGGTCGCATCAATCAGCATTCGGTTGAACTCGAAGATTGCCATCGATGTAGCCATAGATTTATCTTCGATCTGGTTCCCGTAATAAAGAAGCATTTCATCAGGGACATATTCAGCAACAGGATCAAGACCGAGTACCGTCGGATTTGACAGGACCTTAATACGTTCCGTCAGCCGGTCAGCAAAGTTCTTCATAAGTAATTTTCCCTCCTGCAATTGTAAGAAGTGTATTCCCATAGAGTGTGTAACCATGGAAGGGTGTATTTCTTGCTTTGGAAAGCATTTTTTCTTTATCGAATACAAAGCTATTGTCCAGGTCAAATACCGCAGCATCTGCCGGGGCACCGGGTGCAAGGGAGGCTCTTTTAAGGTCGAATAGTCTGGATGGATTCTCTGACATGCAGGCAACAAGATCTGCAATCGTCAAATACCCGGGGCGGACCAGATATGTGTATCCCAGTGCAAAAGCTGTCTCAAATCCAACAATACCGTTATTGGCCAGGGAGAACTCAAGATCTTTTTCATCAGAATGATGCGGTGCGTGGTCGGTAACAATCAAGTCGATTGTCTTATCCTTAAGTCCTTCAATAATCGCCAGGCGATCTTCCTCCATCCTAAGGGGCGGATTCATTTTGGCATTTGTATCAAAGCCGAGGCAGGCATCCTCTGTCAGGACAAAATAGTGGGGGCATGTCTCTGCCGTCACCTTCACACCCCGGGCTTTTGCCTCCCGTATCATGCGGACTCCGCCTTTTGTACTTACATGGCAGATATGAATCGGCAGACCGAGGTACTCGGCCATTATTATGTCCCGCCCGATCATAATATCTTCGGCAGCAGTTGGAATACCGCGAAGACCCAGCTGTGTTGAGATAGCCCCTTCGTTCATTACTCCGTCGGACAGGGAAAGTTCTTCACAGTGGTTTAAGACCGGCAGCGCAAAGTCGGATGCATACTGCATTACTTTTTTTAGCATATCCGGTGTCCCGATGGGCAGGCCGTCATCGGAAATACCTACGATGCCCTCTTCTTTCATGAGGCCGTATTCCGCGAGCTCTTTTCCAGCCAGGCCCTTACTTGCAGCACCGATCGGAAATACATGTGCGTAGCCTTCTTTTTTTGCTTTGGTAATGATGCTGCGTACAACGGATGCGTTATCACACACAGGGCGGGTATTGGGCATAGGGCAGACAGATGTAAAGCCGCCTTTTGCAGCGCTTTTCGTACCGGAGACAATGTCTTCGCGGTATTCATAACCAGGATCACGCAGGTGGCAGTGTGCATCTATCAGTCCGGGAAGTATTGCAGCGCCCTTTACATCAATGATGCGGTCCGCTTCTTCGTTCAGTCCTGCGACAAAGAAACCGTCTTCGATAAACAATTCGCCGACACCAGGCGCACCCATTATTCTTCCGTTTATCAAGTGAATTCTCATTCCTGATTCCTCCTTGCCATTAAGAGATACAGTACCGCCATGCGGACAGCAACTCCATTGGTAACCTGCTCATTAATTACAGACTGCGGGCTGTCGTAAACGACCGTCGGCATTTCCACTCCATGATTACAGGGGCCGGGATGCATGACAATCGCCCCGGGTTTTGCAAGGGATAATATATTCTGATCAATTGCATAATATTTGTAATATTCAGGAACAGACGGGAAAAGTGATTTCGTCTGGCGTTCAAGCTGGAGGCGAAGACCCATTACAACATCCGCCCCTTCAACCGCCTCTGCCACCGTTCGGCAGACTTTACATCCCATCTTTTCAATTCCTACCGGCATCATTGTAGCAGGCCCGGCGACACGCACTGAAGCGCCCATTTTGGTCAGTCCTATCATATTGCTTCTTGCAACCCGGCTGTGATAGACATCACCGCAGATTGCAACTTCAAGACCTTCAAGCGACCCGTACTTCTCCTTCATCGTATACATATCAAGGAGCGCCTGTGTCGGGTGTTCATTCATTCCGTCTCCTGCATTCACGATGGATGCACGAAGCTTCGGAGCTATAAAATGGGGGGCTCCGGACTGACTGTGCCGCATGACAATTATATCCGTAGACATAACATCAATCGTCCTTGCCGTATCAATGAGTGTTTCGCCCTTATTGACACTGCTTCCGGATGCCGATACATTGGCACTCGATGCACCCATGAACTTTGAAGCCATCTCAAAAGACAGCCTGGTCCTTGTACTGTTTTCATAAAACAGCGTGACAACTGACTTTCCCTGCAAATGGGATGTTTTCTTATTGCCCGAAGTCAGAACCATTTTCATGAGTTCCGCCGTCTTCAGAATTTCCTCTATCTCCCCGGCTTCCAGTTCCTTCATTCCGAGCAGGTCTTTATTTCTGAGCTTCATACCCGCACCTCATTTCTTTTATTGATGCTGTTCATTTATGCACCTCTTCACACAGGACAACCCTGTCCTTACCGTCAATTTCAACGAGTTCCACATGAATGGACTCCTGGTTCGAAGTCGGTACGTTTTTGCCGACAAAATCCGCGCGGAAAGGAAGCTGCCTGTGTCCCCGGTCAATCATAATCGCCAGTTGAATCGCGGCCGGCCTGCCCATATCGAAAACAGCTTCAATGGCTGCCCTGACGGTGCGCCCGGTAAAGAGAACATCGTCTATCAGTACAACCGTCTTATCGTTGATATTAAATGGAATATCCGTCCCGTTAACTACGGGGTGTGCACTCAGCTTCGAAAGGTCATCCCTGTAGAAAGTAATGTCGAGAATTCCGACCTGCGGTTCGGCCCCCTCAATCTGTCCCAGGATTTTAGCGATACGGTGCGCCATCGGCACGCCTCTTCGCTGAATCCCTATAAGTACAAGATTTGAAAGACCTTTGTTCCTCTCAACAATTTCGTGAGCAATACGGGTCAGAGCCCTTTGTACCGCTGTCTCATCCATCAGCATGGATTTTTCATGAATCTCCGGCATGTTCTTCCTCCTTGCGGTTGTTCCGCTTCCTGAAAACCTGTACTGCAGGATCCCGTTTGAAGGCACAAAAAAAGCCTCCGTCATTTTATATGCGGAAGGCTGATAAATATGCGCAAATCGCCCGCATAAATGCGAGCCGCTATCATAATCACCCTTCCAGACCTCACGGGATCTAATTTAAAAGGTTCCTGTTGCAAAAATAATAATCTATTCATTGACACTTTTCAAGATGCTGTGATAAAATTCTCAAGAACATTGCAAGGGGACGTGGCGGAATCGGCAGACGCAGCAGACTCAAAATCTGCCAATAGTGATATTGTAAGGGTTCAAGTCCCTTCGTCCCCACCAGTTTTCATAAAAAGAACGCTTCACAATTGTGAGGCGTTCTTTTTTACATCAAATCGGTTCATACATGAATACTCTCGTACGCGTTTTTGTATTTATTGTAATAAATCATATGCACAAAATGAAGATTCTCAGTATTTCAGTACATCGGATGCCAGCGGAATGAGAATGGATGCAGTTCGTAAATCTTTAGCCGCCAGCCAGGTAAAAAGCGGTTTCAGCTTCTCCCACTTGACTGATTTCTCTTCCAAACTGTTTACAAGGTTCTTCAATTCGATGATTATTGTAAATAATTCACTCTTCTCTTGATCTGAAAATGATTCGTCATCAACAATTCGTTCCGTTGCCTGGTCAAAAGGTGCATTGATATCAATACCGGCCGTCTTTGCCGTCATTGATTTTGTCAAATCGTTTTTGTCCCTGGAAGCATCGTATTCGAGTTTGGCTCGATAGATTCGAAGTTTTGCCACAATCAGCGGCAGGTCGAGACTCCGCATGTCCCCGCGCGGGCTGTCGGGACCGTTCAGGCAGTCATAATAACCAGGGATAATATGTCCGAAAGCCGCTGAGGACTTATTCCATGCGTCGCCGACATCTTCACTGCATCCTTCTTCATATGCTGTTTCACACATTTTCATGAATTCATCAATTTGTTCTGTAATATTGTCTTTCATACGCTTCCCTCCCTATATTCTGCTGATACCACAATCATATTCCCATTCTGTTAAAAAATCTGATTTTAGTCAAGATTCATATTTTTCTTGTATCTTTCGACGGACAGGGGGTGACCGGCAGCAATATATATTTCCTCTGTCAATTCGTCAATTTCAGTCCAGTCATGGCTTATCATAAGAACCGGTTTAGACAGGGATGCCTTTCGTACCCAGTCATACATGTTTACCTTGAGCTCCTGATCCAGACCCTGGAAAGGTTCGTCTAACAGAAGAAGGTCACAATCAAATGCAAGAGCACGTGCCAGGGTAATTCGTCGTTTCATCCCTCCGCTCAGCTCCGAAGGGTAATACTTTGCCTGTTCATCCAGGTGTACCCTTTGAAGCCATTCGATGGTCTGTGACTGATTTCTGGTAATCAAGCTTAGGTTCTCTTCTGCAGTCAGCCACGGCAGCAGCCTGTCTTCCTGGAACACAACGCCCGTACGGTGCCGGAGAATACCCGTAACCGACCCCGAATCAGGCTGGATAAGGCCGGCCAAGCAATGCAGGAAAGTCGTTTTGCCGCACCCGGATGGTCCGTACAATCCTACTATTCCATATGACGGCATTTCAAAGGAAAAATCATCAAGCACAGGCTGCCCGTTATAGGAAAGACTTATATGATCCGCACGAATACTCATATCACCGGCCCTCCTGACAAGGGAGGACGACCATGATGCCTGAAATATTTCCCTGAATTTCTTAGGACAAGGACTAAGAGTTTTTCCAATAGCAGGCTAAGCGTAATAATAACAATTGTATAGGCCAGAAGTTCGGGGGTTTCCAGATATATCTTGGCTTCGTATAACCGTCCGCCAAGTGAATTTGCCGGCGTACTCAATACTTCAGCGGCAATGCCTGCCTTCCATGCTAGTCCCAGTCCGGTCGTTGCAGACGCAATAAAAAACGGTGACACCGATGGAACATCGATATACCGGAAAATCTGGCTGCGGCTGAGATGAAATACATTTGCCATTTCAAGGAGCTGCGGATCAATTTTACGGATTCCTTCCGTTACATTTGTCCAGACGATCGGAAGCACCATGAGAAAAACGATAAAAATAACTACCCGGTTGCTTGTCATCCATACCAGGGCCAAAATGATAAAAGAGGCAATTGGTGTTGAACGAACGGCACTTATGGCCGGGTAGACAAAATGGTAAACCCAGTTTATTCTTGTCGTCAGTACAGCCAAAATCGTACCCGACAGCACGGCCAGTACAAATCCTGCTTCGATTCGAAGCAGTGAATAGAGTGCAGAAAGCCAGAAATCCGGCTGCCGGGCAAGCTTATACAGGCTGCTGAACACCTGCAGAGGTGAAGCCAGAAGTAAATCCTGATGGACAAACATGTATAGAAGCTGCCAGATAATCAACCAGAACAAAGCTGCAGGCAGAAAATACCAACACTTAAGTACTTTTTTGCGTTTTTCGTCTGACGGCATTTTCATGGCTCCTCTTCTTTTTGCACGGGGTGTTCGATGTTAAGGTATCCAGTAGAAATGAGAGTCAGGAACGATTCCGCCGACTGATTTTGGATTTGCCGCCAGCAGTGTATCATAAAATGGTTCCAGGATCGACTGCATCTGCGTTCCCTGAATCATAACAATATGGCAATTGGGAATCGCCTTTTCAGCTAAAACCGCATCTGCCATAATTTGATATTTGACGATCAGCTGTCCGGCGCCTGCAGGGTCAGCATTCACTTTCTCAGTGGATGACCTATATTCATTCATAAATGTCCTGATTGCATCAGGATGTGCTTCTGCAAACGTTTTTGTGACTACCAGGCATCCCATTGCCAGTTCTGAACCGGAAGTGCCTGCATGGATTTTCTGCCATTCCCCGGTAAGATCCAGGGCGATACGGTAATCCGGATTTTTACTTAATACCGTGGTAACAAAAGGTTCAGGCAGCATAACAAGACCCGCCTGGCCGGCTGCAGCCAATGTAGCCAGTTCCGAATGTTCCGCCTTATATGTGATTTTTACCGGTTCCTTCAGGTTGGATTTTGCCAGTAAATCATTGAGTACGTATTCAGGTACCGAAGCCTGCCCGGTCGCAAGCAGTTCCCGACCGGATAAATCAGATATCGAGTGGATTGTATCTCCCTTTTCAAGTATATAAAGAACGCCAAGTGTATTAATAGCCAGAACCTGAATATTTTGATTAGTCTTCTGATACAAAACAGCCGCAAGATTTGTCGGAAGCGCAGCAATATCCACCTGCCCGCTGCTCAGTTGGGCGACAATATCATCTGGTGTCCCGGATATGCTGAAGCTATAGTCGTTTAGGGTTGTACCTGCGTCCTGATCAGCCATTAGATTGACTAGCCCCATACCCGTTGGCCCTTTCAGAGCTGCTATCCTGACAGGAGTCCGCGCGGAAACCGAAGATGTTTCGGCTGATATTCCGGACTCTTCCGCGGTTGTTTCAGCGGATGCTGATGAGGTAATAATCGATTTGGAATCTGGCTGTGATGGTGTGCCGGTACATGCCGTCAAAGAAAAAATCATTGCGGCTGCCAATAGAAGTGATGAAATATTTCTGGTCAATATTAATTTTTGCATTAGTTAGTGTCCTTCCCTGCTTTTCCAGGACAGACCGTTTAGCTGGTCCTTCCTTAGAAATCTCGTATATAAACCATAGTACACATAGCAGGGCCTTGTCAAATACACATATTTATAAATGAAATAATCAGAATTATTTTATTTACATTATGTGGCGGCAGCATTTGTTTAGGGTTTTACATTGGCATCCGTTTTTACATTTGAGGAACTCATTTTGCCCGCAAGGTGAACTGCTGAAAGGAATCGTTCATTTTGATGTAGTGAATAATAATACAAATTCATCTGTTCAATTGTTTTTCGATATATATAAAGTGCCGATGCAGAAACAAATTCAACAATCGCTCCGCTTAGAGCTGTTATTGCGGCCACAGGCAGATCCGTACGCAAGTAAAGGCAGGAAAATATTGCCCCTATAATAATAAGAAAACCCAAAATACTCATATAGACTGCGAACAGGAAAGACTCGGTTGCCTGACTTTTACTGATAACATAGTACTCCCGTATTTCCGCCTGGCGGGTTCGACAGCTGTTTCGGTGGTATAATTGGCACACTGACATCACTTTCACCCACTAAGTCGGTCCTTACAGGCTGTGACATCTGAATATCAAATAAGGGTACCTGAACAATTTCATCTTCCAGAGAATCCTGCAGGCTTTTGTAGCTCTTTTTAATCTCAGCCAAAGTTTCCTTTCTCATATCCTTATACCTCCCTTTTTCACAGCAACTTGTTAATTTTATTTGATATTATGCTTTTGTAATACTATATTCTATGATTATTTGCAAGAGCATCATACTATCCACTGCAACTTATGGATAAGTAATCCAAGATAAAAAAAGCACCCGGACGGGTGCTTTTAGTTGTCACATAATAATCTCGCAAAATAGGCCGCTGCATGCATTTTTGAACAGATAAGAATTCGGAAATTATTCAGTAATAAGCTTTACAAGCTTATTAACCTTATCTCTCAGCATGCCTTTTGGAATGGCTCCGAAAAAACCGTCCAAGCCCATTTCACCAACAAATACAAACGGAAGCAGAGCGAATTTGATCCATGCCTCTACTTTTACAGATCCGGCAATCGTTTTTACTGACACTAATTGCGGTGCGACTAAAAATCCGTCGCCCTTTTTCCAAACCTGTTCATCTTTCACGGTTTCAAGCATAAACCCTTGTGCGGACATATACCTTGCTGTGATATCTGCAATTTGTTCAGGACTCTTGTTGACCGGTAATTCAATCACGTACCTTGACATTATTTATACCCCCTCATTCAAAATAGTTCTTTACCCATTATATGATATTCAAGTAATAAAGTATAATAAATAATTATTTTATTAAAAAATTACATCGCATTCCTTGCCTGCTTCAAAATTGCATATCCCTCTGTCAGCGCATATTCTTCCCATTTCAGATACTGTTGATTATTCCACTGGTTGTCGTAATTAGATGCATCTTCCGATGTCAGGTTGTAACGCCATCTGTATAAATTGTTATTCTTGATGTAGAGCCGATTTTCTTCTGTCGGCGAATATACATAAGCAAAAATCAAGTTACCGCCGGAGTATTCATAAATCCGGCCGAGCTGAGAAGCATCACTGCCCATGATTATCTCAATCATAACAATCTCCGACCCGTTATAATAGGCAATCGTGTTATCAGAGACTTGGATTTTCGTATATTTTGATGCTTCAATATTGCTTCTGTCCAGATTCCATGCAGCACGGAGAGCCAGAACCTCATTCTCAATATCCGAGTCTGCAATCCGCGGGCCCTTTACAATATCCTGTACCGTTGCCTCCTGAACAGGTGTCTCCGGAAGCGGATAATCCTTGTAAAGTGAACCAATCTGACTTTGCAGGCCCAAGGATTCTTTAGTACCGGAATTATCTGTAATTTTGCTGCTGTATACCGTGTCCTGCGCAGATGTTATATCCGTTGTAGTATATGTAGTATCAATAACGGCAAGCGTTATTATGGATTTACTGAAATCGGATATCGGTTTATGAAAGTTGGATACATTATCCGAGTAAAGCTGACTTGTCGTATATTCACCTTTTTTGTAAACAAATGAACCGTAGTATTCGTCCATCCATGATGTATTAATTCCATATTTTGCAAAGCTACTCTGAAAAGCTTCATAATAATCACCCACTGTGTCATAATCCTGAATTAAATACAAATATTGCCCGTAATCGCAGTTATACGGTTCGTGAATTGTATCCACGAACATATCCTTGAAACTTATGAATGCGTCCTTTCTTTCTATGGTAAGGCCATTGAACGAATAGAAATCATGCCGCAGATAGTTTGTCTGCGGTTCCAGCTGATATGCAGAGAAATCAAAAACATAGAGATATTTCTGACCATTCATTTCAAATAGTGATACTTGTAATGCATTGTTATGACTATGGGAAAAAACATAGCGCATAAGATTGTATCCTAATGGATCTTCAGACTTCACTTCCAACACCTGATCCTTTTCCAGCGTAAAGAATTTAACAAATACTCCTGTATAATGGGATACATCTGTTGTACTTTCAGCATCATCCGTTCTGCTTACCTGATAAGGTGCAATGTAGAGCAGAAGCAGATCCAACTGACTGTCACCGTCAAAATCATCCAGAAAATAACTGACGATTCCGTATTGTTCTGTGGAATACGGAATATCTGTATAAAAGTCATTAAAATTGGCCGGCTCCTGAAATACCGCTTCACTGGCAAGACCGTATTGCGGAACGAGTGTATCCTTCAAATATTCTACATAGAGCTGCTTTGCAAGTATATCCGGATCCGCCTTTGTTTCGTCAGGCATGCTTTGTTCGGTGTTAAATCTCGCATCCTGCGATTCGTCTGATGATGTTAAAGACGACTCATCCCGATTGCCAATCAATCCCGACATATCACCTTTTGCTTTGAAAAGATCGGTAGCTTGAAATGCGAAAATAATCAGCACTCCAAAAACCACAACTGCAAGCACAGACAAAATTGCTATTAATTTCCTTCTGTCTTTCTTTTTTTGGACCGGTATCGGATGAACAGGAACAACGGGTGCCTGTACCACAGATACCGGCATAACGGGAGTCTGTATAACAGAGTTTGATCCAATAATGGACATCTTTTCAGGAGACGGCTCAAAGATATCCGGTTTTGTTTTGATATCTCTTGTATTTGTTTGTCCGCATTTATTGCAGAATTTCGCACCGTCAGGGATATATTGACCACAACGAATACAAAACATACCTGTTCCCCCCGTTTCACACAAACATCATAAACAAATTAAATATTGGAATGATTATTATAATTATTAAATTATATACCGAATTATTTGATGTTACAAATTTATTTATACTTTATCTCATCATCTCTTGCTATTTAAATATTAAGGAGAAGCTGCGTCAGGCGATCGTCAGCGGTTTGAAAGACATGATCCGACTCGGGGGGCGCGATACGGAAAAGGATCTTTTCGATCGTCCGGGCGGATATGTGACGGCCATGTCAAAGAACACGGTCGGCAAACCGTGTGCCAGATGCAGGTCGGTCATTGTGAAGGAAAACTATATGGGCGGCTCGATCTATTATTGCCCGGGTTGTCAGAAGTAGGGAAGAAATCAGATCTGCGCGCGTAACCTCACGTAATGCTCATAATCATAACCATGCAGGGATTCTCGCTGCTCCAGATTTCCGGAATGCACTCGAGCTCCCGAAAACCCATCGCCAGATAGAACGCCCGTGTGGCGGCATAGTGCATATCAGAATTGGATTTGTCGAGCGTTTTGACCTGAAGAAATTCATATCCGTTTTGCTTGCAATAATCATAGCAGAAGGTGAAAAGGGACCGGCCGATGCCTGATTTCTGATGCTCTTTTAGAATACCCATCACGTAGATCTCAGCTGCCCAGGAAGATGTGCTTTTTACGGCAATAAATCCGACAGCATCTCCCTGAATTATTGCTGCCCAAAAAGGCATCGCGGAACATTTTTCAACATAGTTATCTACCGATTCCGGAATACCAAACCAGTCCGGTAGGGCAGATAGTATGTTTCTGCAAATCTCTTTTTTCTTGTTGGTATCCGGTATTAGCTCTATAGCTACTTTTATCTCCATTGACATATCCCGTCGCGCGATACTAAGGCTTGAAAATCAACTCATCCTTGATCTTTGCGGCTTCTTCCTTCAGGTATGAAAGATCATCATCCGTTAGAGGGTTAGAAAGACACTCATCGATGTGTTTCAGCATAAAAAGAAAGTGCTCAAAATTGCCCGGCGGGACCAGCGCAGCGCCCCCCTTAGCCAGACCGTACTTCATACCGGCAATCGCTAAAAGGTCATTATCATAGACCGGGCGACACCAGGACTTGGGATATACGATCGGCTCTTTTTCGCGCCACATCCGGGAAGTCATCACCTTCATGCACAAGAGACCTTTGTCGGTCTTGGTGACTACTTTTGCAATTCGGTCGCCCCAACCGGTCTGTACCCCCAATGCCCAGTTCATCGGAAAAAGAACAGTATCAAAATCATACAGCCCGCAGGCTTGTATGGCGATATCTTCATTATGCGCGGAAAAGCCGATATGACGGATCAGCCCTTCTTTTTTTGCCCACAGGAAAGTCTCCATTGCACCGTCGGGCGCAAAAGCCCGGTCAAGATCCTCTTGTGTTAACAGGGCATGCATTTGATACACATCAAAGTAGTCCGTCTCCAATAATTCGAGCGATTGAAGAAGTTCCTGCTTCGCACTCCCGGCATCCCGCTGAGCTGTTTTACACGCTAGAAAAACATCGGTTCTGTATTTTTTGAGGGCAGGCCCGAGAATAACCTGGGCATCTCCATACACCGGTGCCACATCAAAATAGTTGACTCCGGCATCAATCGCGAAATCCACATAATAGGATGCAGTCTTCGGAGTTTCATTCATGTTAATGATTCCGCCGAAAATGACGGGACTGATAGAAAGTCCGGTACGTCCCAGTCGCCGCAGTTCCATATTTTTCCTCCACTTCAAACAAAGAGAATTCAATCCAAATTGTATTCCTACTTTTAGTATATTGCAGATTCACGCACTCATATCACAACAATCCTTCTTCAAATATCATGTGAAAATGATATACCCAGATTCCACGTCTGCTAAAATTCATTGTCAATCGTAGACCAATTCTCAATGAAATTTGCAAATACAGCTGTATTATACAATATTTTTCGCGTGATTCCCCCCCCTTTTTCTGAAAAAACTTCTCTTTGCATCATTTTTTAGAGTCATTTCTCTTGCGGCATTCATTTTTGCGTACACAAACACGCTTGGTTTTAAAA
>JGI24146J20443_1000851_pt1 | contig 21148 bp, 25 predicted proteins | sample BarGraIncub1131A_FD_20443 | JGI IMG/M metagenome (IMG submission 20443) | reverse complement strand
TCTGCCATCCTTTCTTGGAATGATGGCAAGCAGTCTACAATCCCCTGAGATTTCGGGAATTATAATTGTCGTCAGGCGGGAGTTCTAATTGTCGTTCATCATCCATTCCTATTAAGGATAAAATCGCTAGCTTTCTGTGCTTGGGCTGCTGCGTGGATTAACATGGTCCTGTCGTTCTTAAGAGCTTTAAGCCAGCCCATTATATAAGCTGCTGAGTTCTCGATGGTCCTCTGCTCGATATTGGAATGACCACACAAGAATGCAGCACCCATTTCAGCTACCAGTTCCTCCTTACTGTATTCGTGACTCCCAAAGTACGATGGTTCCAAAATCCCCTTACGACCTACCCTACTTGCATGTCCAGTACTATGAATTAGTTCGTGATAGCAGGTTGAAAAATATTCCTCTGATGATTCAAAGGCTTCCGGTACCGGTAACTTAACGTAATCAAGCATAGGACTGTAGCTTGCTGAATTACCCCCATGCTGGATATCTGGCCTTAGTGGCATACCTGCTATAATCTGCTCTGCCCTCTCTATAGGCGTGAAGGTGTTGGTGGTCTCTGTTGCCGGGGGTGGCTCTATCCCAACTACCTGCTCCAAGTTGAACACGTTATACAGCCTGAGCATTGGCATCTTACCTTTGATATTGGTCTCCTCACTATAGGCACCATCACCCTCTTTTTTCTCAATCCACTTCCAGAACACCACCGGAGTGCTCTTACTACCCTTGATTACATGACCACCTTTATCCTGGCACTGCTTAAAGGTCATCCAGTAGGGAGAACTGAAAGGCATACAGGCCAACAGGAATAGGTTGATACCGCGATACTCCTTTTTGCTGACAATGTTCTTAGGACTGTTATCCCCTGCGTTCCAGGTCTTCCTCCATGGTACCGTTCCACTTTCCAATAACTCCATAATACGGTTGTTGATGATGTCATAGGTTTTACACATAGTTACTTCCTCCTTGTGGTTATACAGGGTGTTAGACGCAAGAATGCCCTCATGGCATGTACGTTGGCCCTATTTGTTGATAGTTGTATGGATAAGATTGGATGCTACGAGGTAGGTGGTTTAGATAAACGAAAAGGCCCTAACCTTGATTGGCTAGGACCTCTATATATGGCTGGTAAATGGACCCCGGGGTTCGTCTTCTCAACTCTTCGACTTCTTTATTTCTACAAAACCCTCTCCTAACATTCCTATGATTTCGATTTCAAATCATTTTAGATTCTAAATCATATAAAACTATATAACTAAAAATGTCACAGAATGAAACAATAAATAAGCCTAACAGAATTATCTTTTGGGGCACAAAAAAGCATGAATCATTAAATGTACTTACCGTTCACGTAGGCTAATACGGCCTTTCCATTTTTCAATTTACTTGCAATATATTTATCCATGGAATCAACATATTCTACTTTATAATTACCTGTTCCAGACAAGTTCAACGCCAAGTCATAGTATTCTTTACTAGACGGTATCGCGTCAAATGAGAGAATATAGGACCACTTCGAGGAACCAGTACCAGAATTATCTCCGCCTGTATTTATATTTTGCAAACAGGTCTCAAATCCTTTACCTGTTATAGCTACCAAGCTCATATTATTCATGTAATATCCTTGCCCTCCTCCTCTTGAACTAAAAACGATAGCATATTTATCTTTACCCACCATCACTAATTTTGTAATCGGTGTAATCGTGATTCCATGATTTGTTCCAGCTCTAATAATTGAATCTGAGGCTATTTCCATTTGCCACTTACTTTTGTCGTCAGAGTATTTCATTACCATTCCGACTATTTCTGACGCTGGAGCTAAGGATACACCATCAGACTTGGACAACAGTACAAGCGCCTTATCAATATTATTTTGCGAAAAGAATTCTTTATAGTACGGCTTATATCCATCCTTAATCCAACTATCAAGTTTAACTTTTACCGCTGTATCGGCAGTATGTAAATCAACTTCAGAAAATTTAGACAATGGATAAATCCGTATCCCATTAGTGCTTGCAGGCTCCTTACAACCGGACAACAATCCAACAAACATTACAGCAATGACAGAAAACAATAACCGTATGGTCATTTTACCTCCCAAAATTTTGGATATAACTAGAATACAATTTATATATCTGGTCCATGTACATAAAGACTCAAAATATATAAATATGAAATTCCAAATCATACAAGCTAAAAATACTAATGACTTATATTCAACCTATGGCATAAAGTACACGGAACGCTTCGTTTATTAGTTTCATTTTCTCTATAGCTTTTTGCTGTAGCTTAACATCATTTTGAAAACGGTCTGGATGCCACACCTTCACTAGTTCTCTGTAAGCACGTTTAACAGTATCAGAATCAGACCCAGTTGGAATCTCTAGAACCGCATAATGCTCATTATTTTTGCTACTATCACCATCACGCTCCGATGTATTGCTTTTGGCTGATCCATAATGGTCATCTCCTGCTTTAGTTCTATTCATCAAATCATATAATTCACTTGCCAATTTTTTATCTAATTCATAGAGTCTTTTATATCTATCTTCTAAGAGAACACTATTTCCTATTGAGTGGTAACAACGCCCAAGCAACAATTCGACATCTGCGTTAGCCTCCATATTCCTAGAAAGGTCCTCAAGAATATCAATAGCAGCATTATAATCGTAATAATTATCTACTAACAATACTGCTATCTTAAACTTACCTTTATTGCCCAGCTTATTTAAATACGAAAAAGCCATGTCAAAAATACCTTCAGCGATACAAGTATCAGCAGCAATCTCAAGTGCCCGGTCTTTGCATTTAGCTATACACTTACTTACGACGTCGTCACACAAACTGAGTGATTTTTCATATTCATAGCTATGCTGATAAATATACGCCAAATCTAGCGCCATTGCACCGTATTCGAAGCTGGTTCCAGTAGGTGCAGCATCGATAAGTTTAACTATAACAGACTTAGCTTCTACAATGCGATCATCGCTTAACAATTTCCTAGACAGATTAAAAGCTGCTTTTACGTTGGTGTTGTCCTTTTGGAACTCATATTTCAGTACGCTCAAATCGTCACTACCACTATTGACATTGGATCGTATTTCATCAATTGCAACACTAGCTACTACACCTGCCGTATCGGCAACAAAGTTAGCTGCGCCAAAAAGGAACTTAAACACATTATACAATATATATAAGATGCAGTTTAAAAACATTAAGATCATGGCTACTGCATTAGGATTATTGGAAGAAAAGCTATATGTAAAAGCACCAATTCCAAGGTTTAAAACTAACGATATTGCAATAAAAAATATGGTATACCCGGAGAATCCTTCAGAGCTATCATATTTATGTTGATTGGGGACGCTAGCATTTGACTTAAATGACTTGTATAGAACAGGATATTCCGTTTTAAGTTGTTCGATTTTCACTCTTGCCTGTGCGGTCTCTATGGAATTGGGATGCATATCAAGTATTCGTTGATAAAGCATCAAAGCCTCAGCAACTTTTGGATGTCCCCATGATGGGTTATTAAATTTATCGGCTCGCGCAAGTAACGAACCTGGATCATTTTCAAATTGGCCTTGAGACATGGTTCACTCCGAATAAACAATATTTGTTACCAACGGGCTTGATACGATTTAAATCGTATCAATAGCTGCACATATTAAATTCACCAAAATTATAAACAAATTAAACTTACGATTAGCAACCGTGAGAACTATCCTCCGTACCCCTCAGCTATTGACAATCACTTTTTTCCTACAGCAATTACATTGATATTCATTAGTCGGCTTTATACCATAATACAATTGTGTCATTTCCTTATTACAATTACTACAATATGTCAAAGAAATGTGTTTTTGATTGGCAATAACTTTAGGCGTGGAGCTAGACGTAGAAGTTGGATCATCAAATTCTTTAAACACGGCAACTGCCATTCTTACCAGACCCACTGCTAATATTAACGACATTGATTCCTCCGTATAAACTTAACCTGCGACAAGAAAACAATAAGCTATCAAACCGTCTTTGAAACGAGAGCAACAGTACAACTATACTTAGAATAAATCAATACGAATCTAATATATGTTGGTGGTTTGGCACAACTTGTAGTTGTATTGTCCCTGTCACGGGGTATACGACTATGGATAAGCTATTGAGTTCTAAGGATATTGGTGAGAAGGTGAGATCGCTGCGGAAGCATGCAGGTCTTACCCAGGAGAAGCTTGCAGAGTTGGTGGAAGTCAGTTACCAACAAATCCAGAAATACGAGGCGGGCAGTACCAAGCTTAATACTGACAAGCTACAGCAGGTAGCCAATGCCTTGAAGGTACCAGCCTCTGCCTTCTTTGAGGAGGACACCTATGAGAAGTCACCCTTATCTGATAGGGAGAAGAAACTGGTAAAGGCTTTCAGAGGATTAGGCGATGAGGATATACAGGATTGCCTTGTTAAACTCCTGGTAAAAGCTAGAGAGAAGTAGTGCCTCCATCCCTGGATACCCTTGATGCCATTATAAAGGACCTACAGGGGGAGATGAAGGACTTACTCGACTTCCAGCACTTGGTAGCCGAGGAAAGTATAGAGGACCAAGCTCTGAAGCTCTTATTCTTGATGGATGATCAGACTAAACGTCTGGCAATACGTATCTTACGTACGTTGGCTACATGAATAGCCAAAGGATCAGGAATACTGAGTTGAGTGAGTGTATATTGAAACTAATTGGTACTACAAATGCGAGGATGAAATGATAAGCTCATAAAATATATTCCTGTATCAGTAAAACTTTTACGCCAGTAGAAAATCTAGCTTACGTTCATTCTCTTCCAAAGCAAAGATGGTTCCTTTTGTCTCAGCCATAAGTTCATCAAAAGCCATATCTCCAGATGTTACGGCGCTTGCATATAGAGGTGCATCTTGTTGCTGTTTCAATTTAAGGTTTAAATATCTTTGATAGACTGTAAGGGATTCAGATAATTTACTTGGGTTTTGTACATAGCGCTCTCTCAGTCGCAGGTACTTCCCATGCACCTCCTCTTCATGGGCCTTTGCTTGCTGGTAGCCTCTGACACACTCCACAAGGTCTTCCTCTGTCCTCATCGTACGCAAGGCTATATTTCCAGCCTGCCATTTTGAAAAATCTTCTATTGCTGAGGCTATTTCCCTATCAACAATAACCATAAATCTTTTGAAATCTCGGTCGATGTCCTTCTGTAACTTGGAAAGCAGACATGGTCTAAATAGATATAGTCCAAGCTTCAATAGCAGATAGACAATAATACCAGCTACAATGATTGAAATGAATAGATTTAGCATATGTATGCCCCCCACAGCTGGACTGTTTTAATCGTATTTCAATAAATAATGGTTTAGTTGATGACTTACATATTTGTTGTTGTACCAAAGTCTATACTGTTATCAATCAATGCTCTTGGTATTTTAAATATCATTGGTCTGTATATTTCGGCCCTCATTCCTAAAAATGCATTTGCCAATTCATATAGTTCAGAGGAATTAATGTCTCTGTCTGGAGTGTTAGGTCTACCTGATTTCAATGTATCAGGTCGACCGAAGTTAGCGTATATCCGACCGTGAACTACTTTATTACGTTCTTCGAAAAGCTCCTTGCTTGCATCTAAGTTCAAAATAAGATCATCTCGGGATTCAAAATCAAATTTAGAGGCAATTGATTTAGCCTTCTTTATTTTCCTACTGACTTGCCAGCGTTGTTCCTCATCATTGAATTTCACTACAGTGTCAAGCATAAATAGTAAATCATCGATTTGTTCCTCAAGGTATGCCGAATATAAAGTAACTAGCCCTAAACCTCGTATGTTGTCGTTATCATCCTGCAACATGTTAATCCTCCCATCCTTACAATGCTTTATCAATTTTTTAGAGCCTTACAGCGTTTATCCATGCTACGTACTTCAGATACATGGGTAGGTTCCTTGATGGCAATCCTGAACTGGTGTATCAGCCCCTTTGGTGGCATGGTACACTCACTTCCTTTCAGGCTGTACATTTACAGAAGTACGAAGAGGAGGCAGAGGTATAGCACAAAAACGTTAAACATGAAAGGACATCCACATGGGACGTACAGAGACTCCCATATTAGCCCCCTAGACGGTCCTTGTGTCTTAGTGCAACCATTGGCTTGCCTTTACGATATGCGTAGCCAGAATAGGTATCCAGTGCTTATATTGTGGATTTGACTGTTACAAGGACACTTACTCAGGATAGAGGATCAGTGCCAGCACACCTTTCCAACAATTTAATGATCCTACTGTTGACTACACCGTTGACTTTATAAATAGTTACTTTCTCCTTGTGGTTGCACAGGACTTCGGACGCAACAATCCCTTATGGCTGTATGTTGGACCTATTGGTTAAATTGTTTAAGTTTGTTAGTGGTGGATGAACGAGGCAGAGTTAATTTAATATTACTGACGGCACAAATATAATAATAACTTATCATTTGCGCCATTTTATACTAAATAAAGTGCGTTTTGCTAATTGAACATCTTCAAGTCCATAAAGTCGTTGTTTTATGACTACATTAGCCATATCCATCAAAGAGTTATCAGCATTAACCACACCTATTTTATCAGGGAATTCATCTATTCCTATTTCCAGTATTAATCTGCCAAGAAGTTCATCTAGAAAACTACTTGTCGCCCTTCTTACCCCAAGAAAATCTATATACAACTTCACATCCATATCTGGAAGCATCGCTAATATCTTTCTTCTAAATCTCTTAGCTGTTTCTCTAGTGGCAGTATCTCTGCACTCATCCAACACTTTAATACCACCTTGTTCAACTATTCTTTCACATTCAGCATCTATATAACTCCAGCCACTTCTACCAATGAAGGTAGTAGACAGGTCAACCGGTTTATTTACGTCTAAACTCAAAAATATAGCAGTGCCTTGCATATTACACTTGGTTGAAGCGCTTAAATCGATACCATTATCAATTTGATATTTTGCATCACCTGACCATAAACAAAAGGACCCTTTGTTGTTCAAAATAATTTCTTTTGAACCAGCAAGACCATTTCCTTGCCCGACATCAGAATTGCGGGTCACACCTCGTTTCAATGCCTCAGTCAATGCGTGTCTATGGTCTTTAAGAGTAAAACTTTCATCGAGGGAAGCCTTTATTCCTCTACCACAATCAACAATTCCTATTTCAAGTCTATTTTTATCCTCCCTGTACTGTGCACATACAGCTGCAGGTGATTTTATTGATGCGTGGTTAATGATATTGTCAATAATTTCATTTATTGTCCATTCAAATGCAGGAATTATTGCTCTGACATTGTCAAAATGATGAGTAATCAGATCGCAAATATCATTTACTATTAAAGCAACATCCTTGCTGTTATTTATCTTTTTTAGCGGAATAAACCTACCTACTTCTGTTCTCCTTCTGAATTGTTCATCGTATTCAAAGCCAATTAGTTTAAATAAATCCATTCTCGACAAATATTGCAATACACGAGGGCTACCAATGTAATTTATAGTTTTACCACTCTTGACATTACTCATCCCCCAGGCAGCAAGATAGGCAATTGAAGTGCAATCAAGATAGCAATAATATGGTATTTTAATTGTGAGAACATTCCATTCAGATTTATCGAGGTTATGATAATCAATCCATCTCGATAGGCTTGAAAACCTACAAGTCTCAGGGAGCATTAAATTCAGCATATACACCAACAATTATAGCAATACATATAACTACTTAACTATTTTTTCTATTTTTCTAACTACATACACTCCATCACCTGAAGGTGGAAGACCATAAGTTACAATGTAGGTTATTCCATTATCAGTATAATAACCTTTACTGCTGTCCCCATATGAAGGGCCAGGTATATATTTAGTAGCTTGAATTCTACTTTGCACAATATCGGCACCTTGCCCAAGCTTTATTACTGTTCCTGATATTTTAGCTTGTTTCATCTTAACGGTAGATGCAGCATTTGCAATAACTGCAGATAGTAAGATCAACACGATACACAGCTTTTCTTTGAACATGCATGGTCTCCAATATTTTACAATTTTAGTTTGTCAGATAGTTACGCTCTAAATCTAATTCCAGTATACCTTCCTCATTTTTTACATTAGCAGCAATCTGATACAAATCGTAAAAACCACTCAGTTGATTCGGTTGAAGTATTTCTATATCACCTGAAATTTCATAAGTTGTGCTTTCGCCATAATTGAGTTTCAAAAAACCATTGCTTATTTCGCCAGTAACTTTTGCACTTTCGACACCATTTGAACTTTCATAGGTGCCCATCATTACTTTTTCGTCCTGGAGCACCAACTTCAGGGTACCCAATTGCACTTGGCCATTGGTATGCCATTTTACTTGTCCACTCCATGTACCATTTGTCAGCCCATAACCAATCCCTGAAGACTTCGACATGATAGCCGTTAGTGTTTTACTGTTTCCACAATTTGAGATATACCAAGTACTTACACCACCATGACTTGAGCAGGTCCCCGAGCAGTTCGTTGAGTCACTATAGGTGCCATCATTACATTGAGCTGTGTGCCCTCCACTATCACCACCACAGCCAAAGATACAACCAATAACAAACAACCCTAGAACTAAAAACCTTAACATCTTCCCTCCCCTTAACTAATGCTTGCAATTGAGTTCTGAAATATTTTATGCTGGTATCATTTCAGGCGTTTATAGCCTTTCTTCCCTGTATAGGGATTAACATTCCCTTTTGTCGACCAGTTATTGCTTTTCGAATTGTCACCACTTGTTCTGTAGTGCGGACTCACATATTTTCCACTACGGGCTGTATAACTTTTAACTCGCACATGGCTACCACCTCCACGGGCTTCAGCTAAAGAGTAAACGAGTACAAAGGATAATACTGTGACAATTAATATGTGGATTTTTATCACGAAATCCTCCTTGCCTTCATTAAGGTTTAATGACTTGTATGATTCTCACGCCATTCTCTAATCATGTCACGAGTTATGTCTTTATCATAGCAAAGGGGTGCATACCCACCTCGCCTACTATAGGCACTACGCCTCCCACAACTCGAACCATTGCTTGCAGAGTTATAAGGGCAGGGGCAGTTTCCGGGGTACTGCGCTATAGACTCAGCGATAAGTGTCTTCTTGATTTGAGCATCTGAGGTAGACCGAGACTTACCTTGGCCAGCATCAGCATATTGAGTACCGGCCATAATAAACACAATAGCAGCTGCAACAGTAACTAAAACTCCTCTCATCAATAGTTACCTCCTTTCTGTATGAAAAATCCAAAAGGCTTATATCATGAATGATAGACAAATGAAAGCACATTCACACAATGATGCTAATGCTCCCATATTTAGCCACTAAGGCTCTTTTCAGTATCGACTTAGCTATTTGCAAGCTTTTACGGCGCAAGCGGGCTCTATAGGTATTGTTGAGGCGCCATCATCTATATGCCAGATGTTAGATATTTTAGATTGGTATCATTCGGAGGATGTTACAATGTGAGTCGAATTGACGCTACTGAAGACAAACAAAAAGGGCCTGAACCGATTATGGCTCAGACCCTCTTATAGCAACGTGCCTGCTGTATTTAGACCCCGGGGTTCCTGTTTCAAGATCTTAGACATCCATCTCACCTATACACACACTCCTAGCATTCTTATCATTCTGAATTCTAACTTTATAATATCTACAACGTCAAAAAGTATGTGGGACTTAAATTAGATGAAATCCTCTGTTACTTTTATCAAAACAGCATTATTTAAAGTCCACTTTAGTTTATAGTTAGTGAATTTCCAATTTTATTCACTATAGATTTATACGTTTCTGACGCTGCTTGATTATATGAGACTGTCAATTCAACGTATCGGTCACCCAAGAAGTACAAATCAGTTATATTTCGCATTGTTTTTTTACCATTATAGTTCTTACTCAACTCTGTACTAATACAGAAATAATTGTTTATTAATATTCTATTTATGCTTATCAGTTTTGTGCGAACATGCCCCCCCACAGCATCCGATGTTTTTTGTAAATCAGCTTCCGTGCCTTCTGACATTTCATTTATATCATTCTGTGACATTTGTTTTAAATCGCTTTGCGACAAGGTTTTTGCATCTCTAACACTTAATCTTGCTGTTGCGATGGTAAGGTTTCCTGAATACTTGTTAGCTGCGACAAGTATTCTACTTTCACCAGCATTTTGCTTTATGTTCGCAGCACTAAATATTGAGTCAGTCTTCCTCGTTAATGCCTTCTTTGTATTCTCATCATGGAGCTTCCATGATTTAGGTATTTCCAACCGATATTTAGATTCCAGGTTCAACTTTATGAGATCAGAGGCCCAAGTTTCAGATTGGTTACTCAAAGTAAATATAGAAATGATTAGTACAAAAAAATACAGCTTCATTTTAATAATACTGTTGGCTCTCACTGTCACTGATATCTCCATGCTTATATAGTCTTTTCAATGGTATTTGGGAAAATATAACCTTGCGTTGTCAAGATACATTTAGCACCGGAATTAATCATCAAATCGTATTTAGGAATATTGTTATCTTTTCGGTAACCTTCATCTAGGTCATTTATTACCTTTTTAGAAGCAAGTTCTGGTATATTTCTACAAGTATCGGCAATGATATTCGAAATATTGTAAACAAACTTGAACAAATCAAATCCTAATTCGATAACAACCCCGTCACAGCTTAAAAGTAATGGCTGACAAAATGATTTAGGATTACGCAAGATATCAACACAATCACAAATATTTAAGATAGAGTCAATCTCTTTGTCAATATATCTTTGCCGAGTTGCAAATCTCTTATCAGTTATGGGAACGGTATTTTTATCTATAAAACCAGATACAGCTTCGGCCCAAACTCTCCTAGGAATTATGATATGTTCGATATGATATGGTGAAACATCTGGCTGAATATTTACAAACATTCTTATTTCATTGACATCATTGACATGATGAAAATAATTTCTTATAATCCGCAACAGCTTAAACTCTGGATAAATAGCAATCATGGTATTAAATTTACTTTTCATTTTATCTGATAGCGAGTGAAGATTTTCCAGATATGTAAATAACGAATTTATATCACGTTGTTCTTTAACGCGAATATCGACCATTTCATCTTGACTATGGAAGTACCTCTCGACAAAAGTGTTACTATTCATTTAAACTCCTATTATTTATTGTGATACAACTCACAGTCACCATTCCAGGGCTAATGTAGTTAGTAGAACCCTTTCAAATGTACAGTAGTTGTCGGTTTCAATAAATCATAGTGACTCCTATTATATCCAGAGGCAAACCTTATGGCTCCGCGGAACATATATTTAAACACATCAGAAGACATATCTTCTAAATATTTCCAGTCTGATAAGTTACTTGACGGCGTGTTAAACAAAACTATAAAATCATTCAATGAGGCAAAGTAGTCGTGTAACATTTCTACCAGATAGGACGAATGATAAATTAAACGGTTAGTCTTTAACTCTTCGGTAAATGGGTCTAAGAGATACAACACCTCTTCTTCTTTAATATTATTTCCAGCCTTATTACATATTTCAAGCAATTCACTTAGAACACCAGTAAGCCTAAACAGGTTATGCTTAGTTAACAATTGTGCAAATCTTAATATCCCTCTGCGTGATAAAGCAAATTCAATTTGCTTTGAAATATCACCACACCAAAAAGAGAATTGAGGTTTTTCCTTAAGCCATACGTCAAGTTTTTCATATGCTTCGATGAATTCTGAAGCATCCCAAGCGTGCTTATGCCTCTCAACTAACCATCTTGAACCAGAGAACAACGACATATGTAATGCTACACTTGGCAATCTTATGGGACACTCGGCTAACAGCTCAAAAATATGAATACAGAATAAATCAAAACAGGATTGTGATTGGAAACGTATATTTTGATCTGGTGGCTTCCCTGCGACTAGATACAAATCTTTATTGATTATTGAAGCAAAGGCGTTTATGTTCTCTTGAAGGATTACAGCTTCTAGGTCTTTTTCGCATTTAAGAAAAGCATATTTATTGTATACATTGGTATCCATAGCTTATTAGACATACTCCTATTGATTGTGTGTATAGTGAATTAACTCTATTCTATACGCAGAAACTCACCCTTAACTCTTGCTCTCTTGCAAAGTCGAGTTACCCTGAAAGCAATCTTCTGCGGACCAACAATTTCCTTAGGAGGCATAGTACACGTCATTACAGATGGTGCTTCTGAAGGAGGACGATGGGGAGTCAGAGGTATAGCATAGAACCGTTAAGCATGAAAGTATATTCACATGGGCCATACAGGGGCAACCATATTAGGGCAACCAGACGGTCTTTTACCCTTACCGTGACCAATTGCCTGCCTTTAGGATATGAGTAACCAGAATAGCCATCCTGTGCCTATATGGTGGAGTTGGGTATTATAGTGACACTTACTTATAAAAAAGGATCAGCACGAGAAGCCAGCGTCCGCCTCGCCAGCCAGCCCCTCGGAAAAGGTAAAACTCAATGATCAGAGGACTTACGGCGAATCCTTTTGCTTTATAGGAGTCCAGGCCACCCCACTACAACATACCCGGAGCACGACCACTCCTTATGGTATACGGACTGTGCCAGGATATATCATATACCCGTTACAATATGGATCCCAGTTACAATCCCCCTACAGTGACATTACCTTATATCCATAATACCAATTCTATAGGGCTATTACCTTACAGGAGTACGCTACGACCTAACCTGTAATTCCAAGTGAATACTTGAGTTTGACCTTAATAGTTCCAAGATAGTTATTCTTGCTGTTCTTATAGTTGGATACCCTTACACTGTGTTTACACCTACCAGTGCATTTATTAGTCCTAGAATCATCACTTATCTTAATGATATCATCTGGTTTCAGAATGTTAGTTATCATCTCAGGTGATATCATATAACGCTGATACAATTGATCATAAGCAGTATAATTGTACGGTGGTTTATGTTGGTTATTGTATGTAGGCAATACCTTAATCACACTACGAGCATGAGGTACGAATTTAGTGTATTTAATATTACACTTTAGTTGAGTATTCAACATATCAGAGTAACACTGCCACATTTTATCTTTTACAAGTACAGAGTATTTCGCTTGGCATATAACCGAATCATGCACTGTCAATAGTGGAATATCTGACTCCATACCGTACATAATCAGTTTTTCTATGACACAAGAATCAAGGTATTGTAGTTTAATACCTTCACCAGACGCGATATACTTATCTATCTCGGAGTGTTTCAACTTAAGCAACGCTATTTTTTCCATGATAGGAGTTTTACTACGATTGAATTTATACAGCTTAAGTCTATTTTCCTTGCGTAATTGGTCATACACAGAGTCCCTAGCACCTTCTACAGTTTCGGCATTCAACGCAGTCAACAATATCAATTTATTCAAGTCACGATCAGGGATACCATCTTCAAGAGCATAAGCGTCTTCCTTACGTTTAGCATAGTTGATACCCTTCATGGCATACAATAGATGTATATGTATACCAGAATAATCTAACTCTACAGTGGGTTCACCATTAATAGTAATGTATTTTCTTAATACACTCGGGCAACCAATCCACCATGCGCCATAGAAACGTCCACCTTGTTCAAAGCTCCTATTATTGAATACACGGTACACGTTATTGCTCGACAGATCGACACGTATCACAGGTTCATTCTTGTATTCCTTGAGCATGCAAATAACTTTATTTATATCAGCATCAGAAATACACTCAGCATCACAATCAATATGCGTATCATCCATCTGCTTATTGTAACGTTGCACAACATCTCTCATGCGTTTGGTTTCGTTGGTATCTGAATAGCCTATAACATTCTTTATCTTTATTTTTTTGTCCTTTCCGGTATATTTATCTTTAGAAGTAATCTCAACGGGTTTGTCTTTCAGCGTAATTACTTCTTCCTGTCGGAACCTATGTATCATATCAGTGGTAAAACCATACTCCTTCCACAATGATGCAAGCTTAGCCGTTGCTCTCATTTTAGACAGAAAACCGTTATCACCTAACTCCTCATTTGCAAAATGCTGTCCGGTCTTACTGCTTACATACTCAAGTTTTGCAAGCATGTCGATTGCTCCGACTAAACATACATATGCAATGTGTGAATTTACAACATATCTGTCATTATCACCAATATGAACTTTAAAATTGTAATAAGCCATATCCCTGATGTACCCAATATACTGCTCCGGGTCTGAAACATATGATTGATATAAGTCCAACATCAATACCTTCAGTACATTTTTATAACTTGCTTTTTTCCTACTCTTAATATTAGCAACTAACACCGTTACTAGTGCATCAACTTCTTTAGCATTACTCCACCTGTTATAGTTTATAAATCTTGAGTTATCGTACTCTGAGTCATTCTTTATATACATATCAACTCCACATCATATATCAGCACACTATTAAGACTAAAAGGTGCCATACACCTTTAAGCATATGACACCTCTTAGTTACTTCTACCAGTCCTAAATTACATAATTGCTTTCTTTCTAATCTTCAGACTGTAGTTAGCTCAACTACATTTCATGTAATTCTCTTATTTCTTGGACTGCCTTGTTGTGCTCTTCCAAGGTATCATATCCGTACTCTGTTGCTTTTACCCAATCTTTTTATTCACCCAACAAATCCTTTACCGCACCAGTATGCTCACCAAACTGCTTACTGTCTTCCACCGTTAAAGCGAAATGCCAAATAATCATACAAACATACTTTTTGAAGTCCTCAATCAATAGCTTCTCGTCTTTCGTCATATTGACGTGCATGGCAACAACAAGATCCTCTGACAACTCAGTTACTATTCTCACAAAACTTTCCCTTATATTGTTAAACTTACATGTTCGTAAAGAGCCCTCAAGGTTTGACCCTCAAGGGCTGACTATATTCCAACCCTAACAGTAGCCCCTAAGCTGCATCTGCTTCCTCTTCAGGTTCGTCAACCACTACTGGGTCAGCTTTGGATGCCGGTGCAACTTCAGCTTCGGTTGCCAGAGCTGCTGCAGATACCGGTGCTGCCTCGGTTACCTTCTTGGCATCCTGTTCGGCTATCTTGTTGTCGATCTCTTCCTTTGATACGGTGATACCTGCCTTCCTTGCCTTGTCAGCGAGGATAGCTGTCTTGATAGCTGCCCTACGTCCAGACATCTGCGACTTGAGGTCCCTTGCCAACCACTTGTCCCGATCAGCCTTGCTTACCTGCACCATTTCACTTGCGCTCATTACTAATCTCCATTTAATGTTGCCTTCTAGGACCATATGCCCTATACTGACAACGGTTAGTGCTGCCCCGCCGGTATCATTGACCATGCCCCTTTGGACTGCCGCAAACAGTTCCTTGGGGCTTTTGCTTATTATGTACCGATTACATATAAGCCCCTACCTCCTCACGTTTCTATATGTCTAGCTCCTCCAAAAACTCACATTCAGTACTCCCAGCTTTAGTCAGAACCACTGGTGACGCTATCGCCTGTAACTCCTTCAATGAATTACATATTTTATATGTGAATACTTGTTCACCGTCGCTCTGATCTTCAGTTATAAATTGCAATAGATACTTTCCTTTTTTTGTTAGATATAAAATCTCATATTCATACGACTCTATCCCTACTTGTCTGACCTGCTCATGTGCCAACTTTCTGCCAACGAACTTAGCTTTTGTTCCATAGAACTCACCTCGTGCATCAGTTCCATTGATTGCAATCTGTTCCTCCATACCTGTAAGCTGAGTATCTATTCTAGCCTCTTCAAGCTTTAAACCTGCGTCTGCTGCCTCTGATACGTTGTAGCTTGGATTGATCGCTTTAATCTTTTTGAAACGTTCCTCTGCAGCTTCATTTAGATATACTGAAGTCTTCACATGTCCCCCTTGCCACGCTAAGTGTGTCTTGCCTACCTGCTGACTTCGTCTTCATGCCTTGCAACATACATGCTGACTTTGGCACCGTCAAGCCTTTTTTCGCACCTGACAAAAAAAGAGCTAACCATTGCGGCCAGCCCTCTTTATTGCCACCAGCTATATTCTCAAACCTCACAGGATCGCCACCGCTCCACCACACAGACCAAGATAAGCCGCATCTAATACTGCCGCCCCCTACCCTCCAGACCAGACCACCAATCAAGGGGTACACCGGCACGACCATTCAGAGTACCATTACGGCCCTATAGCAGAACCACACGACCACCAGGCAACCCTACACAACCACTATAGCATGAGCCTAACCTGCAATACATCAGGGACCACCAAGACATACTGGCTGACACCTCATACCAGACCAGACAATAGCATCGACAACCTAGCACCTCCGCAATAGCTTCCTTAATCAATCCCTATGAGTCCTCAATGTTTTATCGAAGAAAGCTTGTTCAAGCAAAGTCACTTCACCAGTCACGGGTTGCGCTCTTCGTGTACTTCGTTCAACATATACTCCAATATCAATTTCGCCTGATAGTAAAAATTTAAAAAAATTTATCCCTCTATATTCGCAAGTCTGTCTAATACTCAAAAGGACTAAATAATCCGAAAGGCCATTTTCAGTTGTGTGGCCATCAGTAACTTCACGATAATGAGCAAATCGCTTGATGGCATGTTCTGCATTGTTGTTATTCCAAGGCACCCCATCGTAATCCAAGAACGTAAAAAGACTGCCTTTGTTTCGGATTATGCGAGTCTGAACACTTTGGGTAGTTACAGAACTATAACATTGCTTTTCTAAATTTGTCATGAATGCGTCAACTTCTTGCCGATGCTTCGCTAAGTGACGTTGTTTTAGTCCATATCGATCCACAGTAGCTATTATTCTTCGTAGCAAGAAACCGAAGTCTGCCACCAGTGTTTTGAACTCCTCGTCAAATGGATTTTGCAACAGATCGCTATTCAAATCCCTGATCAAGTGGATCAAACATTTCTGCTGAGCACAATGTGGCCATTCATAAACAGCATAAAAGTCCGAAATTAATACACCTGAAAAGCCAGCGAACAAGTCATTCAAAAAACTACCGTCTCTCGATTTTGTGTACACATACAATACCGCATCAAGGTTAGTAAAAGCCCATACATATCCCTTTCCCTTCTGAAGATGAACTTGAGTTTCATCAGCATGAAGTATCGAACCAGCTACCAGCCTTCTCCTGATGCCTTCAATTGTCTCCCTATAATAATTTGCCATGATACGTTTAATAACCGATAAATGCGTGTAGTATATCGGTAGGTTGAAAAGATCTCGAAAGGTTCCCTCTAAATTCTGAAAACTGATTCGATGTGCCACGTATTCATACATTGCCCAACTTTTAAGAGAATGCCCGTATTTGAACATCTTCATATATTGTTCAGCAAAAAACTCTTTATTGCATTCACCACACCGATACTTATAGGATGAAAATTCACTTACAACACGTTTGACACCATTCTCCGTTATCTTTAAATCTAGACACTTACGGCGTCTTATACCTTCACGGCATTTTATGATTTTAGTGGATCCACAATATGGGCAATTATAACAGTCTAGTTCTGTTCGCTTTGTAGCTTTAAGCCATTTAGGATGCCTATCCTTTTTTATACATAGCTTTGCAATATTTTTGTTAGTACGCACATGTATCTTATCTCTTTGGTAATCGAAATAAGAGCAGCGATTAACGTAGTCCAAATCTGCTGTAACGAATTTAGGAGTTCGCCAGTCGGGTCGGCTAAATGATGGCTTAATATCTCCTAAGTTAGATATATTTAAATCAGTGGTACTACTCGACCCCACAACCTTTGCCTTGTCTTCAGTCCCAACAGAAAAAATAAAGTCTGTTACCAGCTTCAGAGCAGCGCAATCGTCACTGTTATAGGTTATAATTCGTTGCTTGGTAATAGGGTTTAACGTTTTCTCCCAGTCATGCCTCCAAACGATGCTGTTTATCCCTGAAGCTTGATCATCCGCCCAAGAGTATCCTAATAGTCGCGCTATATGTTTGAGACTATTCGAGTATACTGGAAAATATATGCGACCATAAATTAGAGCAATAACGTTTGTTGAATTAACAAGTATTTTATCTATAATCACGTCTCTATCAATTCTTGCTCGTATTCGCTTGATGAAATTAACTTCGTAGGCGCCATAATGGAACACATGAAACTTATCTAAAGTATTTACAATATCAAGAAAACAATCAAAAGATGTTGTCTCTTTGGACTGATCATCTGCCCAGAATGAATAATAGCTCTCTGAATCTTGAGTGCATATAAGGGCACCTACCAAATAGTCAAAATTACGCTCAGGAACCCCTTCTATGTCGAGATATATTCGTACAGGTTCACGTACAAGTGTTGGCAATTCCGCAACGAAGATTCGGTTATCACGAATAGCTAATGCCTGCAAAGCGAAATCGTGTTGCGGCGTTATGTCCCGAGATGGTTTTCTTCTAGCACGGTAAATATGAGAAAGCTGGGCAACCGTGAGTATCCCTCTACGATTATACTTAACAATCTGCTTTTCTGTCATGCCATGCAGCAGGCTTAGATTGTCTTCAGTTGTTGCTTGGTGATGGCAGCGCTGTTGAAATTCGCAAATATGGCAATGACTGTTAAGAATCAATGGTGGAGTGCTCACTCCCTGGTATATAGCCTTTATTTCTTTGATGGCATGATGTGACTTACGATCAGTCGAATTTAACTTTATATGGGTAGTTTTGAACTGATGGCCGTGTATAAAAATTCCTTCTTGCGGTTGTCGGCCCTGGATGGCAGCTACAATTAATCCAAATAGTGCCAATAAGCACTTGTCATCACTATGTATATTTTCAGATTCCTTTATAAGGATAGGCACATAGTGAAAATTTGCAATCTTAGATGGTCCTTCTACTTTCTTGAGACCATCGAAGAGTATGGACAAATTACAATATTGACCTGTTCCACCCAATATGTATAACGGTCCATGCTTCAACAATTTATTGGTCAATGATATTTTGGAAATAATATCAGTTTTACAATGGCTTTCGCAGATCCTCAGCACAGCCTTTTCCTTGAATGTTAAACTGGATTCTAAGGACTGTTTATCATAATCGGATATAATTCCTTCTTCACCCACAGAGTAGAGATATGACTTGTATTTACACTTGAAATAACTTTCTATTATTTTTCTCATATCATATTCGCTCCTTACCCATGCGTTAAAGTAGCTATAATCTATACTGTTAAATCATACATAGGACAATTTTCAAGAGCCGAGCATCATTTGGGGCATACACAGGCATGTTAACAGCCTCTCCCTCGCTAGCGACCACATATAGTTACCTACACACATAACTAACCGATATTATTACAACACATCCGAGCAACGGGTTATCCACCCTAGGAGTACATAATAATATCAGACACTTACACCACCTTTGGCACATCGTTGACGCTTAATGCATCAATTCCACGTCATAACTGCCACCTGATAATAGTTACATATCAATCAGCTACGCTGTTTTTAGGGCTCGGATCACGGAGGAACGTTTTGTGGCTTCATACAAAATGTTCTGTAGTGTCCGATGGGTCTAAGATCATATCCAGACCTCCACATTAGCCACTGGATAGCAGACAACCCTCCAGAGCAGACCTACCTATGCCTTACAGCCTAACTAACCAACAACGTTGATTTTCCACTAGTGATTATAAGGGGTATGGGACTGGAAAGGCGGGAGATATTATTGAAGGGATACTACGGATTATTTGATGCGATATATTCTAGGATCTACATAAGGCACTGTAATATTTAGGATTGGGTTACACTATGGCTTCACAGTGGTATGCGGTATGGAGGGGAACTATCTAGGTCAACTATGCTTCTAACTGCATGATTGCAACCTGCGTCAATATCTGCGTCAGTACTAACAAAAAAGGACCTAGGCGATTAAGCCTAAGTCCTTATAATGTTTTGGTTGCGGGGACAGGATTTGAACCTGTGACCTTCGGGTTATGAGCCCGACGAGCTACCAGACTGCTCCACCCCGCGACATCGAGTAGACTTATCTTTATACAGATTCTTGCTTAGGGAGTCAACAGAAATATTCTCCTGCCTTAAGCTTTTTTCCCGGTCATTCTCTGACGCACCACTTCGAAGAGGAGTATCCCGCCGGCAACGGAGGCGTTTAGCGAGTTGACGCCGCCCTGCATCGGGATGGAGACGACCTGGTCGCACCCCTTGCGGACCAGCGGCCTGATGCCGCCGCCGCCCTCCCCGCCTATCACCAGCACTACCGGACCGCTCAGGTCCTGCTCGTACATAGTGCGCCTGGCGGCGCCGTCCGCTCCGAAGATCCAGAAACCGGCCGCCTTCAGATCCTCCAGCGCCTTGGCGATGTTGACCACCTGCACAACCGGAATGGTCTCCGTGGCGCCCGCTGACGCCTTCTCGGCCGCCGCCGTGACACCCGCCGCCCGGTCCTTGGGAATGACCACGGCGTGGGCACCCGCGCAGGCGGCGCTCCTGATCAGCGCCCCGAGGTTATGCGGGTCCTGCACGCTGTCCAGCACCAGAATGAGCCCGTCGCTGGTCCCCTGCATCCCCTCCAAAATATCCTCCAGTTCGGCGTAGGGAAAGGGCTCCACCTTTAGGGCAACCCCCTGGTGATGATCAATACCGCAAAGCCGGGTCAGATCCGCTTTCTCACGCTGGCGGACCGGCACCTTGCGATCGGCGGCGAGTTTGAGGAGTTTTTCCATCCGCTTGTCAGAGGTGGAGCCGGCGATGAACAGCTCGTAGATCTGCCGGGAGCCGCGCAGGGCTTCCATGACGGGGTTGAGGCCGTAGATGATATCTTCCTTGGGTTGCATATATCTCCTGGAGCAAAATCAAAAGCTCGCACACGGATTGGACGGTAACGAGCGGTTAAAGGCGGATATCTCAAAAGCTTTCTTGGGTAAACCAAAGGCTGCCGGGTTTATCTGCCTCTATCCATGGTTTTTCCGTTTAATACGTGGGCGAGGTTGTGAACCTTTGTCAGCCTTTGACGATCTCTTCCACAATGGCTTGCGCTGCTTTTACCGGGCTTTCCGCAGCAGCGATGGGACGCCCTATCACCAG
>JGI24146J20443_1000809_pt1 | contig 22021 bp, 17 predicted proteins | sample BarGraIncub1131A_FD_20443 | JGI IMG/M metagenome (IMG submission 20443) | reverse complement strand
GTCGTTGCCGGTATGACCAATAAAGCCAGTGATGGCGGAGTGTCAAATGCATTCACAATTTTCGAAAAAAATATTGATCGAATCAAAAAGAATATCTGGCTGCTCGCATTAAGCAGTGGTATCACCGCATTAGCTTGTACGTTACTAATAGTTGCTGAAGGCCCTGCATCGCTGACATTAACAGCAAATGGCTTATATACAGAAGCAGCCATGGTTGCATTAGGCAGAGCATTAGGATTTATCCCGCTAGTAATGACTACGGCAATCGTTTCAGGTGTATACTCACCTGAAGGAACAAAAATGAACTATGTTCCAGCATTATTATTGGTTAATATGGGTATCATGGGATTAGTTGGCTCATTCTTCGCCGGTGCCTTGATCATGGTTGTGGAAGTTATGTTGTTAGGTTATATTGCTAAAGGTATGGATCGTTTCCCCGGAATGAAAGATCTCGGCGATAATACACGTACTTCAATGAGTAAAGTATTGGAAGTTGCTCTCTTGGTCGGTGGTATGCTGGCAGCAAACGCCATAGCTCCGAATATCGGTTATATCTGGGTCATTGGTTTGTACTGTTTAAATCAAGTATCGAAGAAACCGTTGTCAACGATGGCAATTGGTCCGATCGGTGCAATTTCGATTGGTATTATCGTTAATGTATTGCATTTAATCGGTTTGTTCCCAATCGTTAAATAAATCGTGTATATTTTATATAGAGGAAGAGTTACTCTTCCTCTATATTCATACAATAGGAAGGGTTATGTGCCATGAGCGATGTAAAGCAATTAATCATGAATAAAAATGGACTCGTATCCATGGAACTAGCTAAACAATTCATTCAACTCAATGAAGGGGAAAAAATTCCTACATTCAGTGAATGGTCCGAGACGACAAATGTAGCTCGCGGAACATTACAGAATGCACTGAAACTTTTACAATCAACTGAAGCAATCACCCTTGAATCCAGAGGTCATCTAGGAACGTTTCTAATCAAAAAAAATATGAAAATCCTGCTTGAGTTTGCGAATGTCTCTTCATTGGTCGGAGTTATGCCCTTACCTTACTCAAAACACTATGAAGGTTTGGCGACCGGACTAATCTCCGCTATGGAAAACGAATATGGAATTCCGGTGAACCTAGCTTACATGCGCGGAGCACGTAAAAGAGTTTCGCTCTTAATGGAAGGCCGCTATGATTTTGCGCTGATATCTAAAATGGCTGCTATGGACAGTTTGGAAAATAATACAGAAATCGAAATCATCAAAGATTTCGGTCCTAAGTCATATCTCAGCAACCACGTAATCGTGTTCGCTGATAATGAAAATGATTTGATCGAAGACGGCATGCGAGTTGGTATTGATACTGACTCTATCGATCAGACCAATCTGACTTATTTAGTAACCAAGAATAAAAAAGTACGCTATATCAATGTTAATTACAATCAAATTCTGAATAAAGTTAAAAATGGAGAGATCGACGCTGCAGTATGGAATGAGGATGAAATCAAAGAATCCTATTCCGGCATTCATTATGTTCCAATCAATGATATCGATGAAAACGATACGATCGCCGTTGTTGTTGCGAACAGAAATTCGAATGAGCTCTGTGTCTTGTTAAAACAACTGATCGATGTAAATACCGTTTTGAGTATCCAGCATCTGGTAGCCCACGGGAAAATGATGCCGCGTTATTAAGGAGTCCAATGTCAATTCAAGAACGTTTAGAAATATTTATGAATGCTCAGATGATCTCGGAAGAAGAATCTGAACGCATCCAAGGCTTGTGTCTTATCTATGAAGAAGAGTACCAGTGTATCATGAGCGATGAATCGGCAGAACGTTTGATCACTCATTTGGTCAGTATGTTTTACCGAAACAAAAACAAACAGTTGATTGAGCCCATTTCTGATTTTGTAATGGAACAGATCATCAATGATCCCAATAACCATCGAGCTCAAGAAATGCTTTCATCTCTGATACAGCGCTTTCCGGTTCCCGAAGAAGAGGAAGGATACATTTTGTTACACTTGATTCACTGCTTAAGTTACAAAGACAGTGAGGAGGTTCAATCATTGTGAAAGGGATCACTCTTATTCACGAACACATGCATATTGACCTGTCCGGACCCAAAAAAGATGCTGACTGTTATTTAGATGTATTGGATATGGCAGTTGACGAAATGCACGAACTGCATTGCAGAGGTGTTGACAGAATTGTCGAGTGTACCAACCGCGGTATGGGCCGCAATATTTCTCAAATCACAAAACTCGAAAAATGTACCGGGATCGACATAATCGTTTCTACCGGTTATTATAAAGAACCATTTTTACCTGCTGAAGTTTATCAATTATCGATCGAACAGCTTGCGGAGATCATGATACAGGAAATTGAACATGAGATCTCAAACGGGAAAAAAGCATCGGTTATCGGAGAAATCGGCAGTAGTTTAGATAAAATCACTGATTTGGAAGAAAAAGTATTTCTTGCAGCTTGCATAGCTCATAAGAAAACAGGATGTCCGATCATAACTCACACCACCTTAGGGACAATGGGAATCAATCAAGTTCATCTGTTTCAAAATAATGATGTCGATCTCCGAAAAGTACTTATCAGTCATGTTGATTTGAAGAAAGAATTCGACTCAATTGTCGAACTTTTAGCTACCGGAGTCAATGTCGGGTTTGATACGATCGGTAAGATCGGATATCTAAGCGATGAAATAAGAAAAGAATGGATAATGAAACTCATTTCCATGGGGTATGAAAAACAAATATTTGTTTCCATGGATATCACCCGCAAGAGTCACTTGCGTAGTAACGGTGGCATCGGGTACTGTTATTTATTCGACACGTTTATTGAAGGGCTAAAAAAAATGGGACTCAGCGATTCGAATTTGAAACAACTACTGGTCGATAATCCCAACAGATTTCTAGGAGGATCTCTATGACAACTACCACATTTCCGCTGGCATCGATCTCAATTGATGAAGCGAAGGAAAAACAATTCAGTTTGATCGATTGTATGTGTAAGGAATTCAAAGGGCTTGAACTACTGGATCTTGGAGATCTGGGAGTGAAATCACCTTATAATAAGCCGGAGACGACTTTGAAAGTAGAGAAAGTATTGGCCCGCTATTTCGGTACCGAAAGTGCCGTATTGATTCGCGGAGCCGGAACAGGGGCTCTTCGTTATGGTTTTGCGGCTTGTGTCGGCACTCAGCGAAATGTGCTTGTACATACTGCACCGGTCTATTCAACGACGGAAAGCACCTTCGAAATGATGCAGATCCATACCGTTCCCGTTGATTTTCATGACACTGAAGCATGTCGAAAGGCATGTCAGTCGTCGGATCTTGATTTCATACTGATCCAAACGACGCGCCAGATGTTAAGCGACCATTATGATCTAAATAAAGTAATAATGAATTTCAAGTCATCCTGCAATCTGCCGATCATCGTCGATGACAATTATGCGGTTATGAAAATTGCGAAAATCGGAGTTGAATGCGGAGCTGATCTTTCTTGTTTCTCAACGTTCAAACTTTTAGGCCCGGAAGGCATTGGGGCAGTTGTCGGTAAAAAGATCTACTGCGACAAAATCAATAAGATTAATTATTCCGGAGGCAGTCAAGTGCAAGGATTCGAAGCATTGGAAGTGTTGCGTGGAATGGTCTACGCTCCGGTATCATTGGCAATTCAAGCTGAAGTCGGAGAAGAATGTTGCAAGCGACTCAATAATCACGAACTTCCCGGCGTAAAATCAGCGTTTCTTGCCAATGCACAGTCTAAAGTTCTTTTGGTTGAATTTGAAGAAGAGATCGCCGAGCGTGTTTTGTTCTTTGCTCAACAATTAGGGGCTGCTCCTCACCCAGTCGGAGCTGAATCGAAATATGAGATTGTTCCTATGTTCTATCGAGTATCAGGTACTTTTTTGAAAGCTGATATAACATTGAAAAAACGGATGATCCGAATCAATCCAATGAGAAGCGGATCCATCACTGTCATGCGTATTTTGAGTGAGAGTATGGAATTAGTGAAGAAAGAAGGAGAATCATGTTCTTAAATAAAATACTTGAGCGTAATCCAAGATTGGTTGATGCAGCTATTTTACTACACAAACAAGAACTTATACAGCCTGATACTTATGTGATTGATGTCACTACGCTTCTTGAAAATGCAAAAATGATTTTAGCCGAAGCAAGAAAATACGAGCTCACTTGCTTATACATGAGTAAGCAGATCGGCCGGAATATTGATATATGCCATAAACTGGAAGATATGGGCTATGACGGAGCTGTGACAGTCGACTTTCGTGAGGCTCTATATCTTGCAAAGAATAACCTGAAATTNTGGAATGTGGGGCATCTTGTTCAGACTCCGAAATCAGTGTTAAAACAATTAATCCCGTACGGAGTCAAATATTTTACTGTGTACTCGGTTGAAAAAATGCAGGAAATCAATGAAATAGCGCAAGAAATCGGAATTATCCAATCCGTAACGATTAAAATGGGAGATCAAAACTGTCTGATCTATGACGGCCAGCAGAGTGGATTCAGTTATTCCGAACTTGATGCGGTTGTTGCCGCGGCCAACACATTAGCCAATATTCGAATCGCGGGAGTTACGGCGTTTCCATGTATGTTGTATAATGACGAATCCAAAAAAATCGAGACGACGCCTAACTTTGAATTATTGTTGCGTGCCAAAGCACGACTTGAAGTTTTAGGTTGTACAATCACCGAAGTAAATACACCTTCTTCTAACACCGCGAACAGTATGAAACTTGCGTATGATAACCATGCTACTACGGTTGAACCCGGACATGCTTTGACAGGAACCACACCGTACCATGCCGACCATTTTGATTTAGAAAGACCCGCTCTCGTTTATGTTTCGGAAGTATCGCATCCTTTTCAAGAACGAAGTTATGTCTACGGTGGCGGCCATTACAGGCGATCACACATGTCAAACGCACTGATCGTTAATAATCAAAATGAACGATCATATGCGAAAATCGAAGCACCGTCAGATGATAATATCGATTACACATTACGACTGGACGGAGTTTATCCGGTCGGATCAACCGTCATTTGCTGTTTCAGAACCCAAATATTCACAACCCGCAGTCAGGTCGCTTTGATTGACACCGAATCATCAGAACCGAAATTACTGGGACTATATGACGCTCACGGCTTCCAATTATGAGTAAGTTCATTGTGATCGTGTTGGATGGTTTCGGTATCGGTGCGATGGAAGATTCCGCTCTTTCCCGCCCAACTGATATCAATGCGAACACGCTTGGCAGTATCATCAAAGTCTATCCTGACTTAAAACTTCCGACATTGGAGAAAATGGGATTGATGAACGCAGCAGGGTTTGAATCTGAATCAATGAAATTTAGTTCTACGGCTGTTTTCGGGCGCAGTGCGCTGATGCACGATGGCGCCGATACTTTTATGGGGCATCAAGAGATCATGGGTACGAAGCCAAAAAAACCTGTTCTTCAAAGAATCAACGATCAACTCGAACCCATCAGAAATGCGCTGAGTTCAGCGGGATACAAAGTGCAGGAAATTGGAACTCCCGAGCTGAAATATTTCTTGGTTGAAGATTATGTAACAGTTTCCGACAATATCGACTCTGATTTGGGACAGGCGATCAATTGCATAGCACCGCTTGATTTCATACAGTTTGATAAATTGATGGAAATCGCACGCGTGGTACGCGGATGCGTTACCTTAAACCGGGTCATACCCTTTGGTGGGACAGGCAATACGATCGAAGACATCTTATCTGCACAGGAAGTCAAAGAAGGCAGATATATCGGTAATGTTGCGGTAAAAACAAAATCATACCTGCAAGGCTATAAAGTTCTTCACCTAGGCTATGGGGTTGATGCGAAAGTTCAAGCACCATCGATTCTCAGTGAAGCGGGAATTAGTGTGACTTTATTAGGAAAAGTTGCCGATATTGTTGCTAACCCAAAAGGTAAAAGTATATCCTGCGTAGACAGCGAAGAAGTGCTGCAATTGACAATTGATGAAATCAATTCGATGGAGAATGGATTCATCTGCACAAATGTTCAGGAAACGGATTTGGCCGGGCACAGTATGAATACACGTTGGTATAAAGAAATTTTAGAAATCGCTGATCGTAAAATCGGGGAAATGCTGCCCCTATTGACCGACGAAGACATCCTGCTGATCATGGCTGACCATGGAAATGATCCGGAGATCGGTCATAATCGTCATACACGCGAATATGTACCCTTGCTCATCTATAATTCGAGTTTACAAGGTAATGATATCGGAACGCATTTAACTATGTCGGATGTTGGTGCCAGCGTATGTGATTGGTTTGGTTGCGCAACCCCGCAAAACGGAAAAAGTTTTATTCACGAGTTAAAAAAATAGGCTCTATGTCAAATGTTGGGGTAACCCGATAGAATGAGAGGAGTTTAATGAGGAACTCTCAGAAATGAGAGTTCCTTTTTAATTGAATGCGAGGAAGATCCGGCATTTCTTAAAGTAAATACGCAGACTGTTAGGTAACTCTTTCAGAACTCGCATACGAACGTTTCCTTTCAATGGTGTTTTGGCGAATACATTGTATCGAAAATTGTTTCTTATGTCCTTCATTTTTTCTTAGATGACTTCTACCCCAATACTTATTATAGAACCCTTTTAATTTATCTAGAAATTGAATTAGTAGATGGATTTATCGAATATGTGTGGTTTCTTTGACAGAAAAGAACAACACATACAAGCCAATGTAAACGATTTCATTCACATCGATAAGCTGGGTAGATTTTGACACTGTAAGTCAAATCAAGTACAATGAGACTAACCACAAGGGGGATCATACTATGACGCAAAGCACGCTTATCGAAAGCTTTCATGCCGGTCATTGTTTGGATGCACACCAGATTTTCGGAGCACATTTCACCTATGAAGGTGTTAATGGAGTACGGTTTACTGTGTATGCGCCGGGTGCCAGAAGGATACTGTTAGTCGGCTCTTTTAACTACTGGTCTGAACCGGTTGAAATGCAATGTACAACAGATAACGGAATTTGGAGCTGTTTCGTAGCCAATGTGCTCGAATGGACCCTCTACAAATATAATATCGAACAGGCAGATGGAAGTTGGGTCGAAAAAAGTGATCCATATGCGTTGGCCAGTGAGATGCGTCCTAAGTCGTGTTCCCTTGTTACAAATTTAAAAGGGTATTCTTGGAGTGATGCTTTGTGGACAAGTCGCAGAAGCAAACATGTCCAAGAACCGATGAATATCTACGAATTGCACTTAGGCAGTTGGCGTAAAAAAGATGCGGTCACGTGGCTGCAATATGATGAAATTGCCGAACAGTTGGTACCTTATCTCAAAGAAATGGGATATACCCACATCGAACTGATGCCACTCACCGAACACCCGTTTGATGGTTCATGGGGTTATCAGGCACATGGTTACTTTTCAGTCACAAGCCGCTATGGTACGCCGAAACAATTTATGGAGTTTGTCGACAAACTCCATGTCAATAATATCGGTGTTCTGTTGGATTTTGTACCGGTTCATTTCGTGAAAGATTCTTTCGGTCTATACCGTTTTGACGGTACAAACTTATATGAATATTCAAGTGATCAGGATGCTAACAGCCAATGGGGAACCATGAATTTTGATTTATGGAAAGAAGAAGTCCGCAGTTTTATGATGTCATCGGCCAGTTTCTGGTTGGAAACCTATCATATCGATGGATTGCGCATGGATGCCGTCAGTAATATCATTTATTGGCACGGAAATAAGAATCGCGGTGTGAATGAAGGTGCATTGGCGTTTGTGCGCCGCATGAACTTTTATCTCAATGAACGTCATCCGAATGTGATCCTGATGGCCGAAGATTCTTCTGATTTCCCGAAAGTCACCCATTCAACCTATGAAATGGGACTGGGTTTCGATTATAAGTGGGATCTTGGATGGATGAACGATACGCTTAAATACTATTCGACGGATCCGATCTATCGGGCTTATCACCACCATGATCTTACTTTTTCAATGGCTTATTTCTATTCGGAGAAATTTATTTTACCGTTATCACATGATGAAGTCGTGCACGGTAAGGGTACCATCATCAATAAGATGTGGGGCGATTACGGACAGAAGTTCTCGCAAGTCAAAAATCTTTATCTTTATATGTTTTCGCATCCCGGCAAGAAGTTGAACTTCATGGGAAATGAGCTCGCTCATTTCAGAGAGTGGGATGAGAATCTTGAGTTAGATTGGTTTTTATTGGACTACAAGAAACATAGTATGTTTCAACGTTATATGCGGGACTTGAATCAGATCTATCGCTATCACAGTTGTTTGAGCCGTTTTGATTTTACGCATAACGGGTTCCGTTGGATCGATGCAGACAATTCGCAACAGTCCATTTATTCGTATATCCGCGAAGATGAGAAGAGTATGGTCGTAATTATCTTGAACATGACGCCGGTAGCGTATGAAAACTTCCGTATCGGAGTTCCGATGGAAGGTACATACACTGAATTGATCAATACTGAAAAGGATATTTATGATGGATGCAACATGTGTAATTTCCAACCGATCCAAACCGAAGCGATCGGTGATCACGGTTATCATCATAGTATTCAATGTCGCATCGCACCGTTTGCGGCACTGATGTTTGAACATGAAAAAGGGCAGACACGCAAGACCGAATTGTAAAATCACACTAAAAGTGTTAAAATGGCAAACGAACCTTTAGGAGGACTATATGTTTAAAGATAAATTTGAGTTCAAACGAGATTTCACCCAACGCGTCGTTGAAACATACGGACGTTCGGTAGAACAGTCCCATCGGACTGAGAGATATATGGTTTTAGGAGAAATGGTGCGTGACTATGCTTCGATCCATTGGAAAGCAAGCAAGGAACAAGCAGCTAATCTGAAGGCCAAGCAAATGGTTTATTTTTCCATGGAGTTTCTGATCGGAAGAATGTTAACTAACAATCTGATGAATCTCGGAATCTATGATGTGGTCAAAGACGGACTCTCCGAGCTGGAGATCGATATCAACGAGCTTGAAAACATGGAATCGGATGCCGGACTCGGCAATGGCGGTTTAGGCCGCTTGGCAGCCTGTTTTATGGATTCGTTGGCTTCACTCTCGTTACCGGGACACGGTAACTGCTTACGTTATGAATACGGACTCTTCCGTCAGAAGATCGTTAACGGAAATCAGGTAGAAGTACCTGATCAATGGCTGCGGCTTGGAAATGTCTGGGAAGTTCGCAAACCAAAACATTCGATTGAAGTCAGATTTTGGGGTCGCATCGAAATGAAGAAAAACGACAAAGGCGAGATCGTCTACACGCATGTAGATGCCGAACACGTAACCGCTGTACCGTATGATATGCCGATCGTCGGTAAATCGACCGATACGACCAATACATTGCGCCTGTGGAGTGCCGAAGCTTCGGAAATACTCCCGGCCAATAAAGATTTCCGTCAATACATCACCGAAGTACGCGAGATCTGTCAAAACGTATACCCGGATGATTCTACCGAGCACGGACGTTTCCTGCGTTTGAAACAACAGTATTTCTTTGTTTCGGCCGGGCTGAATGCTTTTGTGAAAGCACATCTGCGCGTATATCCGAGTCTTAAGAATCTGTCGGATAAAATAGCTTTTCAGTTAAATGACACGCATCCGGTTTTAGCGATTCCGGAACTTATGAGAATTTTGATTGATGAACATAATTATGAATGGGATGATGCTTGGAAGATCGTCAATGAATCGATGGCCTACACCAATCATACGGTCATGGCGGAAGCACTTGAACGTTGGCCGGTCAATTTTATCCAACAATTATTGCCGCGCATCTATATGATCATCGAAGAGATCAACAAACGCTTTGTTGATTCAGTAAACGCGAAGTATCCGAATGAACCGCTGTTAGCTGAAAGTGTCGCTATCATCAAGAACGGTCAGGTTCACATGGCTCATTTAGGCATTGTCGGCAGTCACAGTGTCAACGGTGTCGCTAAGCTTCATACCGAAATCCTGATTAAGGATGTCATGAAGGATTTCTATCTCATCATGCCGGAAAAATTTAATAATAAAACAAACGGGATCACCCATCGCAGATGGTTAGTTTATTCAAATCCGGAATTAAAAAAATTACTGGACGAAACGATCGGTGAAGATTATGTTTATACACCTGATCATCTCGAAAATCTGATGAAATACATCAGTGACGCAAGCGTGCAGTCTAAATTTGCCATTGTCAAACAACAACGTAAACAGATCTTAGCTAATTATATCAAAAAAACATTAAATATTGATGTTGATGTAAATTCCATTTTCGATGTACAGGCAAAACGTCTGCACGCATACAAACGTCAATTACTGAATGTGATGCATATCATCTATCTGTCACAGCGAATCAAGGAAGATCCTGAATTCACTATGACGCCGCGCACTTTCATCTTCGCAGCGAAAGCAGCTCCGGCGTATTATTTCGCTAAGAAAGTCATTAAACTGATTCACAGTGTAGCGGATGTAGTCAATAATGATCCTATTCTAAGTAAGTTTATGCGTGTTGTTTTTATTCCGAACTACAATGTTTCGATCGCAGAGATTCTGATGAACGCAGCCGACGTATCAGAACAGATCTCGACAGCCGGTAAGGAAGCAAGCGGTACCGGAAACATGAAGTTTATGATGAACGGTGCATTGACACTTGGAACGCTTGACGGCGCCAATGTTGAAATCGATGAATTGGTCAGTCGTGAATATGATGTCATTTTCGGTATGACGGTAAGCGATATTGCGGAACTAACCAAATCCGGTTATGACTGCTGGAAATACTATAACTCGGATCCGCAATTAAAAGCGGTGATTGATTCCTTTATCGACGGTAGTTTCTCGGTAAACCGTGAAGAGTTCAAACCGATCTTTGATGAGTTGATGTATCACAATGACGAATATCTGTTATTGGCGGATTTCCGTGCGTATGTAGAAGCACAAGAAGAAGTCGAAAGACGCTATAATGATTCAGAGTATTGGGCACGCATGTGTTTGGTCAATATTGCGAAATCAGGTTTCTTCTCATCGGATCGTACGATTCAACAGTATGCTGATGAAATCTGGCATATCAAACCGTTAGGAAGATAAACATAAAATGGGGTGACAACAATCACTCCGTTTTTTTGTGGAAACAAGATTCATTTATCCTTTCCGAAAGATGCTTTTAGACTCTTAATATGATAAACTTGTAATATTAAATAAAAGTAAAACTACTAGTTTACATTTTAAAAAAATACAGAGGAATAAACATGAAAATAACAGTTGTAGGTAGCATCAATGCGGATCTGGTCACTCGCTGTTCACGTTTCCCTCAAGCCGGAGAAACTGTGTTCGGTGATGATTTCACTGTTTTTCCAGGTGGTAAAGGTGCTAACCAAGCTGTAGCTTGTGCAAAATTAGGAGCAAACGTCCGCATGGTTGGATGCGTAGGTAATGACGCAAACGGTCGTTTTCTACTGGATAATTTTCTCACACAATCAGTCGATATTGAAAATGTGAGCGTACTAAATGGAATCTCATCGGGCGTAGCTCCGATTCTCATCGCTGAAAATGATAATATGATCGTTGTTGTCCCCGGTGCTAACGGGAAAGTGACATGCGAAATCGCGGAAAGCGCAAAAGATATATTGCTAGGTTCTGACATGGTAATGTTGCAATTGGAAATACCAATGGCAACGGTTGAATATACGGCTGCTTTTTGTTACGAAAACCATATTCCGGTTATTCTTAACCCAGCTCCTGCGCAACGACTTTCAAAAGAACTAATCAACAATGTGACCTACATAACGCCGAATGAAATCGAAATTACCCAGTTATTCAATGATTCATTCGAAAAGGTGATCGCTGACTTTCCGAATAAAGTGATCATGACGGCCGGCAGTCAGGGAACTTACTTTCATAACGGAACATCGATTGTACATACACCGGCCCAGAAAGTGGAAGTAGTTGATACAACAGGAGCAGGGGACACATTTAACGGGGCATTGGCTGTCGGTATAAGTGAAGGAATGAAGTTACAAGATGCGATCGTATTTGCGTCAAAAGCAGCTTCGTTCTCCATCAAAAAACTAGGGGCACAGTCTGCAATGCCGACACGTAGCGAATTAGAAAATGAAGAGTTGGGATAAGCGGAACTTCAGAAATCCGCAACTTACCTGACAGTAGACAATGAAAGTCTGGTTTTGAGCTGAATCTTGATGAATCAATAATTAAGCAATTTTAATATACTGGATTGATTAGGAAAATTCGGTTTTAACATTATTCGCAAATTTCATCATTCCTCATATAACAAATCTATACAAGTTTGAAATAATTGGTATAATATAGTCGGAATAAAAAGGAAGTCTGCTATGAGAAAAATAGAACGATTTGAAGCCCACCTGGATGACTATAAAACGATCACTGTTTACCTGTCCAAGCAGTTTTATCAAGGAAAGAGTGAATTTTTTATGTTGCGAAATCCGTCCGGTAAACTTCAACGCATTCCGATCCACGGATTTGAGCTTACTTCCAACGATTACAATAAATACACGCTCGCGGCTCCTGCGGATATCGATATCGGAACTTATTATGAGATCGTGGAAGAACATTCGCTGAGTACGCCGTTACAATACAGTCTGATCTGTAAAACACCGCGCTTTGATCAGGAATTCTATTATGAAGGTGAAGACCTGGGTGTTCATCCGGAAAATTCCCATACTGATTTTGCGCTTTGGGCTCCGACAGCCAATAAGGTAACCGTTGAAATCGTAAGTGACGAATACAGTGATGTTAAAGAACTCAAACGTACCGAGAAGGGTGTTTACAGGTTACGCATCAACAAGAATCTTCATGGTTGCGGCTATATCTATCATGTCTATGTGAACGGTAAATGGAACCAGACGACCGATCCGATCGCCCGTAGTTCTTTCGCCAACAATCGTCACAGTGCCATCATCGATTACACGAAGACGAAGGTCGAGAATCAATCTAACCATTTACCTGTGTTTGCTAATCCGAGCGATGCAGTACTTTATGAACTGAGTGTCCGTGATTTTTCCATGCAGGGGGAAGGAAATATTCCCGATAGCGGAAAATTCATGGCGTTTACGCATGAAGGAACGCATACCGACAGAGGGTTCAGTACCGGGCTGTCTTATCTGAAAGAACTTGGCATCACTCATGCGCAGATCATGCCGGTTTTTGATTTTGCGTCTGTCGATGAGATCAATGTCAAAGAGTTTTATAACTGGGGTTATGACCCATATCAATATAATGTTCCGGAAGGGAGTTATTGCCTCGATCCGGAGGATCCGGCCGGCCGTGTAGTAGAGATGAAAACGATGGTGCAAGCTCTTCATCGTCAAGGAATCCGTGTCAACATGGATGTCGTATATAATCATGTCTATGATATGGAAAGCAGTCCGTTTGAAAAGGTCGTGCCTTACTACTATTTCAGAAGATCGACCGGAGGTTCTTTATCCAATGGCTCTTTTTGCAGTAACGACCTTGATTCCAACCATCTGATGGTGCGTAAGTTTATTCTGGACAGTTGTAAGTGTTGGATGGAAGAATACGACGTAGACGGCTTTAGATTTGATCTGATGGGTGTTTTGGATGTGGTAACGATGAATGCGATCGTCCATCAGTCCCGTAAGTTAAAAAAAGACAGTATGATCTACGGAGAAGGTTGGAATATGCCGACGATCTTGGATGAAGACATGAAAGCAAACATGGAAAATCAAGCGCAGATGCCCGAAATCGGACATTTCAACGATTTCTTCCGCGATCACATCAAAGGCCGTACGAATCAAAACGAAATATCCGTAAAAGGTTACTGCACCGGGGATGTCAATTATCTTCCTGCCATCAAATCATGCATGGTCGGTAATGTGTTGAATACCGACATGGTGAAACTGTTTGGACAGCCGCATCAGTCGATCAATTATGTTGAATGCCACGACAATAATACCTGTTGGGATAAACTCAAAGAATGCTGTAAAGAGGATACACGTGAGATACGTATCAAGAAACATAAGATGATCATCGGTTCGATATTGGTTGCGCAGGGGGTTCCTTTCCTGAATAGCGGACAGGAGTTCTGTCGCACTAAGAACGGGAATCATAATAGTTACCGGAGTTCCGATAATATCAACCAATTGGATTGGGTAAGAAGAGGCCGTTATGACGATGTTGTCCGATTTACGCGTGAGATGATCGAATTACGTAAAAAGAATCCTGCTTTCCGAATGACAAGTGCCGAAGAAATAAAAGATCATGTCAGTTTCAGTGATATAGAAGGTAAAGTACTGATCTATCATCTTCATCATCTTAAAGAAGGTAGTTTTGAAGATATCTGGGTCTACTTCAATCCTACATCCTTGGTCTTCTATCAAAATTTTCCGAGTTATGTTACCTTGATCGCTAATGAAGCAGGATTGATCAATGATTATAAAGTTCAAAACACGACAATCAATCCGTATACAATGGTTGTATTCGGATTATAAAAACCAATTGAAGTAACGATAACAACCGTAGTTAACTGCGGTTGTTTTTATGACTGCACTTGGATGGTTCAAAAGAACCGTCAGTGACTGATGTAAACGTTTACATTCAATTGATGTGGCTGAGTAAATACGCCATAATAGTATCAGAAGAGCATAAATCTTCAATAATCAAGAAATAACGGAGGAACACAAGATGGAAATTAAATGGTGGAAGAACGCTGTCGGCTATCAAATCTACCCGCGGTCCTTCTATGATTCAAATAATGACGGAATGGGGGATTTGCCTGGTATCATCGAGAAATTGGACTATATCAAAGAATTAGGAGCCGATCTGATCTGGATCGGTCCTTTCTACTGTTCACCGATGGATGACAACGGCTATGATGTCAGTGATTTTTATGATGTAGATCCAATGTTCGGAACGATGGACGATGCTGTCCGATTGATCAAAACAGCTCATGAAAAAGGAATCAAGATTATCCTTGATCTGGTGCTGAATCATACATCGGATATGCATCCCTGGTTTATTGAATCCAGGAAATCGATCGATAATGAAAAAAGGGATTGGTATATTTGGCGAAAAGGTAAAATCGATGNAGCCGGGAATCGTATCCCACCCACCAACTGGGCGAGTTTCTTTGAAGGATCATGTTGGAATTACGATNAGATCAGNGGTGAATATTACCTTAAGATCTTTTCGGACAAGATGCCTGATNTGAACTGGACGAANCCGCAACTGCGTGAAGCCATGTTTGATATGGCAAAATGGTGGTTGGATCTGGGAGTGGACGGATTCAGAGTGGATGCGATCGCGCATTTGGCCAAAGATGAAACATTTACCGACAGTACATTAAAACAGAATCATGATGGTGTCGTTCAAGACTGGACGAAATTTTCAAATCGTCCTAAGCTTCTTGACTATCTGCATGAATTTCATGATAAAGTGTTATCCCATTACGATGTCGTATCGATCGGAGAAGTCGGCGGCGGAGCAGATGTTAAGGATGCACTTAAATATGCGGGGTATCATTCAAAAGCATTCAATATGGTGTTCAATTTCGATCACTGTTGGAAGAATGATGCTTTCGGAGCCGAAGACAAAGATGAGTCAGAAATCAAAACAAATGTGATTTCATTAAAAAATACGTTCGATCATTGGATTCAAGGAATGAACGGAAACGGATGGATTCCTCATTACTGGTTAAATCATGATCATCCTCGTGTACTTAGCCAATATGGGGATGTGAATTTCCATCGTGAATCGGGATCGATGTTAGGAATGGTTCTTTTGACCTTACCGGGTACTCCGTTTATCTACAACGGCGAAGAAATCGGGATGACCAATGTCGATTACACATCGATCGATGAATTCAACGATGTTTGGGTCAAAAATTATTATGCCAAAGCAATTTTACGGCAATCGCCTCAGAGAATACTGGATCATTTGCGCAGAACATCACGGGATAATGCACGGACTCCGATGCAATGGAACAATACGATCAATGCCGGGTTCACGAAAGGGACGCCTTTCCAAAAACCGGTTGGTAATTATACGTGGATCAATGTGGAAAAACAACAGTCAGAACCGGATTCGATTCTTTCTTCCTACAGAAAGTTGATTCAATTACGCAAGGACAGCAGCTACCATCATGTATTGGTTTACGGAGAGTTCAGATTGATCGCCAAACTAAATCCGGATGTGATCGCATTTGAGCGTAAAGATAAACAACATTGCTTAGTGTCGATCAGCAATTTCCGTTCCGAAGAAGTCAAAATTCGTTTACCTTATAGTGTAACTAACGTGATTTTCAATAACTACCCGAACGTTATTATTTCTCGGGAAATAACGTTGAAACCGTTTCAAGCCTTGTTGTTGGAGAGAAAATTCTGAATTTTCTTTCAAAGGAGGTTCACCCATGGAAGTATGTGTCTACTTGAAAATCCACAGTTCGTTAAACCGTCATCAAGAAATTGAAGCGATGATCAAACCGATGTCGGATGAATTCGTCTGGTTATCACTAAACCAAGTAAAGCTCAGCCTGCAAGAAGATGAGTTGGTCAGTTTGATGATCATGTTTCCAACTTTTCAACATGACTTAGGTGTTACGTTAAGTGCGGTTATCGGTTTTGATCATCCGATCATCATGGAAGACAGCATGGCTTACGTGTTTCTACATTTTCCCGGAAAAGTCTTGAATGTTGCGGAAGTATTGCTTTTGAGTCGGATGGATCATGAGAATCATCTAATGAAAGATGCAGATGCATTATTCACAAAAGTCGGTTATGAAGAAATGGCTACGGCGAGGATGTATCTGATGACCGGACTTAATGCTAAAAAAAGTGCATCGAATTTGTATCTTCACCGAAATACCTTCAATTATCGACTAAAAAAATTCCTTCAAACAACCAAACTGGATTTGAGAAACATGGCGCAAGCGCGCTATTTGGAAAATTGGATTCTGCTAAAACAATCAGAGAATTGATATTTGTGCACTGTGCACAAATAAACTTCAGAAATTAGATGTATACTGAAACCAGAGGTAAATAACATGTCAACACTACAATTAAAAGGGATCAACAAAATTTACGAAAATAATGTACAAGCTGTATTCGATTTCAATTTGGATATCGAAGATAAAGAATTCGTAGTTCTGGTCGGTCCATCCGGTTGCGGTAAATCAACGACACTTCGTATGATTGCCGGACTTGAAGATATTTCATCGGGAGAACTTTTCATCGACGAGCGCAAATGTAACGATGTAGCACCCAAAGATCGCGATATCGCAATGGTTTTTCAATCCTATGCGTTGTATCCGCATATGTCTGTTTACGAAAATATGGCATTCGGACTGAAATTAAAGAAGATGCCGAAAGCCGAGATCGATATGCGTGTTCATGATGCGGCTAAGATCTTGGAAATCGAAGGGTATCTGGATCGTAAGCCAAAAGCACTGTCAGGCGGTCAACGTCAACGTGTTGCCTTGGGAAGAGCGATCGTACGTAATGCGAAAGTATTCTTGATGGATGAACCGTTAAGTAACCTGGATGCTAAACTGCGTGTTCAAATGCGTTCGGAAATCATTAAACTTCATGAACGTCTTAATGCAACAACAATCTATGTTACACATGATCAAACAGAAGCAATGACAATGGCTACTCGTATCGTTGTTATGAAAGACGGTTATATTCAACAGATCGGTACACCTAAAGAAATCTACAACCATCCGAATAATATGTTTGTGGCGAACTTTATCGGTTCACCGGCAATGAATTTCATTACCGGTGTCTATAAGAACGAACGTTTTGAGGTTAACGGTCAGTCATTCTCGATTCCGAAGATGTTCCATGATCAATTGGCAGTTTATGAAGGAAAAGAATTAGTGCTCGGTATTCGTCCCGAAGATATTCATTATGAAGGTATCGTTGCTGAAACATTCCCTGAAACACCGTTCGATTTCGAAATCGATGTATCCGAATTATTAGGTCATGAATTCATTCTGCATGGAACATTCGGAGGACAACCGATCCTTGCGAAAGTATCAGCCCGTGTTGATATTAAAGCTCATCAAACCATCAAACTTGCGATGGATGTAGCAAAACTTCATTTCTTTGATAAAGAAACACAAAAATCGATTTATTAACCCGAACTTATCGGGTTTTTTTGAAAGGAACCATTACTATGCCGAAACTCAGAAATCAATTTATCTATCAAGTATTTGTTCGAAACTATTCGAAAGAGGGCACACTGAACGCACTCACGGCCGACCTCGGCCGCTTAGCAGCCATGAATGTGGATATCCTATATCTGATGCCGATCCAACCGATCGGCATCATCGGACGTAAAGGAGAATATGGCAGCCCGTATGCAATTAAAGACTATCAGGTCAACGTTACTTGCGGAAGCTCATAAAAAGGGATTGAAAGTCATGTTGGATATCGTCTTTCATCATACTTCATTCGATCACGCATGGATCAGTGATCATCCCGAATTTTATCACTATGATTCGAACGGTAAGATCCGAAATAAAGTGGAAGAGTGGAATGACATTGCCGAACTCAATTATGACAATCCTCTTTTACGTCGTAAACTGACGGATATCCTGCTATATTGGACAACTTTCGGAATCGATGGTTTCAGATTCGACGTGGCTTCGATGTTACCGTTGGATTTCATGCAAGAGGCTTTCACCGAGATACGACGACAGAAACCCGACATGATCTTTCTTGCCGAAAGTGTACATAAGGAATTTATTGGATTCCTGCGTGCGCATCACTATGTAGGATTGAGCGACAGTCAATGTTTTCAAGTGTTCGATATCTGCTATGACTATGATATCAATCAAGAATTTACCGGTTATCTAAAAGGTGAAAATGATCTGGAAACCTTCAGAAACATGTTGCGACTGCAAGAAGTCATCTACCCGGTCGACTATGTAAAAGCACGAAATATTGAAAATCACGACATTCCGCGTATTCAGTATTTCACTCAAAATACGGATAAAACGTTACAGTGGATCGCTTATTGTTTTTTTGCCAAAGGGATCGCTTTCTTACATATGGGTGTGGAAACAGGCACGGATCATTTATCCAGATTGTTTGAGAAAGATCCGCTTCATTGGGAAGATTGTAACCAAGAGACGGTTTTTTGGATCACCGGTCTGGCTAAAATGAAAAAAGATCCGATCTTTGCCGAAAACGGTCTATATCGAATCATCTCGCATAAAAAAGATATCTTACATTTCGAATATGAAAATGATTCAGAAATCAGAGTCGGAATCTTTAACGTCGGCCTTGCGAAAGGCTTAGTGAATGTATCACTTCCAGAAGGAATCTATTCACACGATATCACAAAAGAACCCATTGAAGTACGTTACGGTACCCTTGTGTTAAGCAATATTCCGATCATCTTCACAATCAAGAAATAAGTAAAAGCCTGCATTCATCTCATAGGAGAGAATACAGGCTTTTTTCATAGTTGAATCTCGAGGATCTTGACTTCACCTTTCTCAAAATGAAGAGTGATGTTTTGGTTAGGATCCATCTTAATCAACGGCTGTTCTGAATTTAATTCAGAAGAGAAAATCTGATGGATCATAGTGGTTTCAGTGAGATATTCTTCCGGCAGATTGTCCAATCTGATCAAATGTGTCCGATCGTTATGGACATCGGTATTGGCAATGACCAAGGTTAGTCGATCATTACTTTGATAGCAGAATCCGGCAGCCAGATCCCAAGGTGCACTGAATCCGAGATTGAAGATACGTCCTTGATCCAGCATGAACGGTAAGATTCTTTGCCGAATGGCATATGCTTCTTGAAGAAGTGTCAGCATCTCAAATCTCTTTGGATGCAAATAGTGGAAACTATAGCGATCAAACAAAGCCAGTTTCCCGAAAAACGGGTCACTCTCGTCCAACATCTCCGCTTCATTGGGACGGCAATCCAACCCGGTATTCATCGGCTGACGTTCAAATACTTCCTGACCGGAGTTAAGAAAAGGAATCGTATTGGGAATAAACAAATTAAAGACAGTGATCATGCGCGCAAGTGTCTCACCGCCGTCGCGTGCCGCAAGACGCGGTGTATCGTGTGTTTCACCGCACGCAAACAATGGAGAATCCAGTTTCATGGCACCGTAAACAAATGAATTGAACAGACCTTCGCTGACGCGGGGTTCACGGATAAATCCATCTCCGATGATCATGTTATAGCCTTTTGATTTGGCATCCAATGCATTTGAGACATCCAACTCTTCGGCGATAAAACAGAAATCAGGGTTGATCTTACGTGCTTCACTTAAGATACCTTCGATCAATTCGATCGGTAATGCGTGTCCCATGTCGATCCGAGCTCCGTCGATGCCGTATTCTTTTTGATAAAAAGGAATGATACCGGTCAGTTTATCCCAAAGNGGTTGATTCGGAATACTGCCCGGGTTATAACTGCTCTTTGCGACATCATACAAAATATAGGGTTCAAATGTTCCCAGTTCTTTCAAATAAGGTTGTGAGTTCACCGGATGATCTAAATATAAGCGAAAGAACGTGACATCACTCCAAGCCGGTTGCGGGTCATTGATACAATCCGAGAATGCCGGAGCTACTGTCATCTGAAAATATTCTTGGACAAGATCCAGAATTTCTTTTGTGTTAGCAGGATTTTTATATTCTTTGACTAATAAACGCCATTTCTTGGCATTCATCGCTTTTGGATTCTTGCGAAACTTACGCAGATGTTCAAGCACCGAAGTATCTTCGAATAATTCCTTGAAATAGATCTTTTTAGCCGGCAGTGAAGGTTTCAGCGCTTCCACCATCGGCGGACGATAATCCGACAGATCGGCAAGATCGATCCAATAGAACCAATCCGGATGATCAATGATCAGATCCGAATTAACAGAGTTAGTACGCGGTATGATGTCGATGATGACTTTCATATCCAAAATATGGCAAGCTTCAACAAACGCTTTGAATTCCTGTTCAACCGTTGTGAAATCGCCGGTGATCGGATCTTTCAGTCCTTCATCCAAGGCATAGAAATTCGATACTCCGTAAGGAGAACCGAGTTCACCTTTTTTATCTTTTAACGAATACTTACAAATAGGCAACATATAGACTGTATCGATGCCCATTATCTTTAATGTCGGTAACATCGCCATCGCTTTGATGAAAGTGCCGGTTTCTTTTAAATGATACATATTGCGCTCATTCAGTGATCCGGATCGATCATGATCAAAACTTCCGGATGTACGGACCATCATTGAATAAACACTGCTCTTACGGATCCAATCACCGTGCGTCAACTCTTTGTCGACTTCATGATTCAGATAGTAACTGGTAAGATGATTAACTTGTTTATCAGCTTTTGCCAGAAAGACATCTTCAATCAGCGCATGGTAGAAAGAATACGGGTTGACCAGAACATTACCGTCACGAACTTGTATTTTTTTACTTACCGGATAACCGAAAGTATCCCAAAGATCGGGAATGGCATAATTATAGATTCCTGGATTTAACTCCTGTTGTTTAATGATCGCATTAGCGACTTTTTCAAGGTTAGTGTTCATGATGTGCCCTCTGATTCTATTTTACCATACTTCTCAATTACTTATCATGGTCCTACTTCTACTTACTGGGGTACTGTGCACAAAAAATACGTAAAAAAATTAGCTTAATTATATTCAAAGTTCACGGTTAAACAATATTTAGTGAAACAGGGTGTAAAATGGTTCATCCTGAAGAACATTTTATCACTGATAAGTGTAATTAAAAAGGTTGAAATGGCAACAAAGTAAGCGGTTACACATTGTTGGAACAATTTTGACATTAATGCCTCAAAACAGTTGACAAGTTCATTCGAGATAACTAAAATGAAAGCGTATACACAACGTCAAGGTATACTTAACAGGAGGACGAAATGAAAAAGTTTTTATCAATCTTAGCAGTTTTAGCGAT
>JGI24146J20443_1000799_pt1 | contig 22157 bp, 22 predicted proteins | sample BarGraIncub1131A_FD_20443 | JGI IMG/M metagenome (IMG submission 20443) | reverse complement strand
GCTTCATCAAGCATAGAATAGGTCTTACCCACACCTGCTGCATAACCGAGGAATATTTTCAGTTTGCCTTTTCCGACAGCCTGCTTTTCTTCTTCATTCAATTGGCGCAGAAGTTTATCGGGATCCGGACGAATTTCATCGTTTTCCAGCATAAAATCATTCCCGTCCTTTCACATACTACAACCCCTGCCGTGCGGACACGGCAGGGGTATAAAAACCATCAACGCTGTTTCACAATTATCAGATCAGACCATCAAGTACCAGATTTACCTTAAGAACATTGACGGCAGGATTCCCCCAGAAGCCAAGCAGTCTTCCCGTAGTATATTTCGCTATCACTGCCCTGACATCATCTTCGCTGATACCGCGTTCCCCGGCAATACGTGCTACCTGGTAGGCGGCGGCCTCCGGTGAAATATTCGGGTCAACTCCGCTTCCGGAAACGGTAATAAGGTCGGAAGGAATGTCCGCGGTGTTCGATGGGTCCAGAGACTTAAACCATGCAACCCTTTCCTTAACCAGCGCAGCTTCCTTTTCACTAACAACAGAAAAATTCGATGGCCCGGTGCTGCCGGTTAAGTTCGGCCTGCCGATCAGATATTTTGCAGAAGTAAACGTCTGTGCGATCAGTGCAGATCCATAATCTGCTTTTGTGCCGTCTTTGAGAGTTACTGTTATTATACTTCCATTTGCCTGACTTGGGAAAAATACCTGTGCAACGCCTGTCACTGCTGCAGGATAGATGATACCGCACAGAAGCGTCATTGCCAAGAGGCAGACTATAGCCGGCCGGAAGACTTTCTTTATTTCTTTTTTCATGTTGATCTCCTCCTTATTTAAGACCGCAGACGGTCAGCAGCATATCAATACCCTTAATTGCAATAAACGGTGCGATCAGGCCGCCGACACCATAAATCAGCATGTTTCTGGATAAAAGCTTACCTGCCGACATTTCAGTATACTTAACTCCCCGCAGGGAAAGCGGAATCAGGGCAATTATAATGAGCGCATTATAGATAATGGCCGAAAGAATGGCGGTTTTAGCACTGGTCAAGCCCATAAAATTCAGCACAGTCAGCTGCGGATAAATTCCGAAAAACAAGACCGGGATAATCGCAAAATACTTGGCCACATCGTTGGCCACACTGAAGGTGGTAAGCGCGCCGCGTGTCATCAGCAGCTGCTTTCCTATTCTTACGATATCGATCAGCTTGGTCGGGTTCGAATCAAGGTCGACCATATTGCCGGCTTCTTTTGCAGCCTGTGTTCCCGAGTTCATAGCGACGGCGACGTCGGCCTGTGCAAGTGCGGGAGCATCATTGGTTCCGTCGCCGGTCATGGCGACAAGATGACCTTTTGCCTGATAATCCCTGATCAATGCCAGTTTAGCTTCCGGCGTGGCTTCTGCCAGGAAATCATCTACACCTGCTTCTGCCGCGATTGCGGCAGCGGTCATTGGATTGTCGCCCGTAATCATGATTGTCCGGATACCCATTTTACGGAGATCTTCAAATCGCTCTTTGACGCCGTTTTTAACGATATCCTTTAAGTAAATAACACCAAGTACCTTATCATTTTTAGCGACAACAAGAGGTGTTCCGCCTTCGCCCGCAATCCGGCGGACAATATTCTCGCATTCCTGTGAGTACGTACCGCCTTTACTGATCACATAGTTTTTTACCGCATCGGCAGCACCTTTTCTGGTCTCGTTTCCCTGATAGTCAATACCGCTCATACGTGTCTTGGCGGTAAACTCGATAAATGTAGCATTTAACTTGGAAAGATCACGCCCCCGGATACCGAAGCGATCCTTTGCGAGGATTACAATGCTTCTGCCTTCCGCTGTTTCGTCGGCAAGCGAAGAAAGCTGCGCCGCATCGGCCAGGTCCTCCTCGGTTACTCCGGTAAGCGGGATGAATTCACTTGCCTGACGGTTGCCGAGTGTGATAGTTCCGGTTTTATCAAGAAGAAGTACGTCTACATCCCCTGCCGCTTCAATTGCCCTGCCGCTCATGGCAAGAACATTGGCCTGGTTCAGGCGGCTCATTCCGGCGATGCCTATGGATGAAAGCAATGCACCTATCGTGGTCGGCGCGAGGCATATAAGAAGCGCAACAATATTGGTTACCGATACGGCTGTGCCGGAACCGATCAGACTGCTTGCAAAACTCGAAAATGGCAAAAGTGTTGCCGACACGGCAAGAAAGATAATTGTCAGGGCAACCAGAAGGATCTGCAGGGCGATTTCATTGGGCGTCTTTTTCCGGGAGGCACCTTCTACCATTGCGATCATTTTATCGAGAAAACTTTCACCGGCTTCTGCTGTCACTTCAACTACCAGCCAGTCCGATACCAGCGTTGTTCCGCCGGTGACGGCACTTCTGTCTCCGCCGGATTCCCGGATTACAGGCGCCGATTCGCCGGTAATGGCGCTTTCGTCGACGGATGCAGCTCCGTCAATGACTTCGCCGTCCATGGGAATCTGCTCTCCGGCAACCACATAGACAATGTCACCTTTTTTTAGATTACTGGAAAGAACCTCGACATAGTCGTCGATTTTTTGTTTTGTCTTTAGCTTTTTAGCCTTAACATCTTTTCTGGCACTGCGCAGGCTGTCTGCCTGTGCCCGGCCTCTGCCCTCGGCAATTGCTTCGGCAAAATTGGCAAACAACACCGTAAACCACAGAATCAGAGCAATCGTGATAGTGTAAACGGCATTTTCGTCTTTAATTCCCGCAAAAGAGAGAAAGAATAGTGCAGTTGTAAGAATCGCTCCAATATATACAACAAACATAACCGGGTTTTTAATCTGCACTTTCGGAGCCAGTTTGACGAACGACTGTCTGACGGCATCGCCCATTATACCTTTTTTAAATTTTTCTTTTTTCATTTTGTCCACCTCAGTTTATTGATGTAATGTAATCAGCAATCGGACCCAGGGCAAGTGCAGGCAAAAAGCTGAGTGCACCGACCAACAGGATGACCGCGAGAAGAAGACCTACAAACAGGACGTTTTTCGTCGAAAGCGTACCTTCGCTGGCAGCAATCAATTTTTTGTCGGCGAGATTTCCTGCAAGAAGAATGACTGCCGTCATGGGTACGAAGCGTGCGAACAGCATCATGATTCCGCCAAGAATATTGGCAAAAACCGTGTTGGCCGCAAACCCTCCGAAGGCGCTTCCGTTATTATTAGACATTGACGAAAATGCGTACAAAATCTCCGAGAATCCATGTGCTCCTGTATTTGTCAGCCATGTTGCGGCTTCCGGCATCAGCACTGCAGTTGCTGTTCCAAACAGCGTACACAGAGGGGGAACCAATACAATCAGGCAAACCATCTTCATGTCAAACGGCTCAATCTTCTTCCCTAAGTATTCCGGCGTTCGCCCGACCATCAGACCGGCAATAAACACTGTCAGAATGACAAAGGCAAGTATTCCGTATAAACCGCAGCCGACACCGCCGAAAACAACCTCGCCGAGCTGCATTAAAAACATCAGCATCATACCAGCCAGAGGCGTAAAACTGTCATGCATTGAATTTACTGAACCATTGGATGCGGCCGTTGTCGACGTCGCCCACAGGGAAGACGTTCCGACGCCATGTATGATTTCCTTACCTTCCATGGCTGAGGATCCGCTGATGTTACTCCATACAGGAGCTAAACTCATTTCACTGAAGGTTACGATCACCAGACATGTGACAAATAGAATCAGCATGGCTGTATAAATTGACAATCCCTGCCTTTTATCTTTGACCGCTTTACCGAACGAGATACACAGTGCAGCCGGAATCAGAAGAATCGACAAAAGCTGCAGAAAGTTCGAAAGCATTGTCGGATTTTCCAGCGGGAAGGCCGAATTGACTCCGAAGAAACCGCCCCCGTTGGTACCGAGCTGCTTAATTGCAATCTGGCTTGCTGCCGGTCCTAAAGCGATTACCTGTTTAATTCCATCCTGAAGTGTAGTTACCTCTTTATAGGAACCGAAAGTCTGTACCACACCCTGAGAAACCAGAATAATAGCCAGTATCAGGGACAACGGTAATAAAACATATAGGACGACTCTGGTAAGATCATGCCAGAAATTGCCGATTGTCTTTTCCTTTTTCAAAATAAAACCGCGTATCAGTGCAAACAGAACGGCCACACCGACTGCAGCAGACAAAAAATTCTGGACGGTAAGAGCAGTCATCTGTGTAAAATAGGATAGTGATGTCTCCCCCGAATACGCCTGCCAGTTTGTATTTGAGACAAAACTTGCCGCTGTATTAAATGCCAGGTCCCATTTGACACCGCCAAAGCCTTCCGGGTTCAGCGGTAAAATGCCCTGCAGTAACTGCACCAGAAAAACCGCCAGAAAACTGAAAAAACTGAAAATCAGAACGGAGCCGGCGTATTCCCTGGCTCTCATTTCCGTGTTTTCTCCGACACCCATTAATTTGTAAATCCACTTTTCAACAGGAAGGAGAATACGTGACAAAAAAACCTTCTGCCCCGTCATTACCTTATATATGTATATTCCAAGGGGTACGGAAAGGCCTATTAAGAAAACCAAAAAAACTACATCCTGCAGCACTTCATAATTCATAATTTCTCACCTCTGAATAAAACATAGAATAGATACACAAACAGTGCCAGTGCAATGACACCCGTACAAACCAGTACACCACCCATAATTAATTCATCTCCTTACATTTCTGTCATACTCATGTTTTACCATGGTATTGAAACATACAGTGTTAAGAAACCGCCGGTCGGCGTTAAGATTTTGTTAAGAGAAATAAGAGTCCCAAAATCTTCGCACTTTCCGCTTCAAATGAAGGTATGCTTTGATCCGCATCGGCGTTATAATATATTGATTAAACTGTCAGAATACCAGACCTGGATTATATAAGCAGCTGACTTTACAGTTGAATGGGTTTGTAGTAATTTGGTGATTAATAATCCCAGGAGGAATTTAAGATGAGTAAATATTTGCTTGGTATAGATATAGGGACATCTGCCTGTAAAGTAGCACTTTTTACACCTGACGGACAAGTCGCTGCCCAGGGGAATGGCGACTACAAGGTCTACTATCCTCAACCGGGGTGGGCGGAACAGAATCCGGAGGATTGGTGGCAGGCGGTCTGCGGAGCTATCCGCATGATGTTATTGGAAAGCGGGATTAATCCGGCAGATATATCCGGAATAGGTATAGATGGACAAAGCTGGTCTGCAATACCCGTTGACAGAGACGGGAATGTGCTCTGCAATACTCCGATCTGGATGGATACGCGTGCGCTGGATATCTGTAATGAGCTGAAGGACCGCATAGGGGAAGACAGAATCTTTGAGGTCTGCGGCAATCCGCTGCAGCCGTCCTACACGCTCCCGAAGATTTTATGGTACAAGAAACACCTGCCTGAAGTTTATAAGAATATCTATAAAATCCTTCAGTCCAACAGCTTTATTGTATACAAGCTGACCGGGGTGATGACCCAGGATATCTGCCAGGGGTATGGCTACCAGTGTTTTGATATGAGAAAAGGCTGCTGGAATCCGGCCGCCTGTGATCTTCTTGGAATAGATATGGATATGCTTCCCGACATTTTCCCCTGCCACCAGGTCGTTGGCCAGGTATCACGGGAGGCGGCCGAAATGGCTGGCCTTGCTGTGGGAATCCCCGTTGTCGCCGGCGGTCTCGATGCTGCATGCGGGACACTCGGTGCAGGTGTCATACACCCCGGTGAGACCCAGGAACAGGGCGGCCAGGCAGGCGGTATGAGTATCTGCATGAACCGCTACCAGGCAGATCCCCGTCTGATACTTAGCTATCACGTCGTCCCCGACATGTGGCTTTTACAAGGCGGCACTGTTGGAGGAGGAGGAGTCATCCGTTGGTTTGAGCAGGAGTTTGGCGCCGCCGAGCGCGTACTCGCCCTGCAAAGCAAAAAGAGTTCTTTTTTCGAAATGGATAAGGAAGCGGAACAGATCCCTGCAGGAAGTGAAGGCGTTGTCTTTCTTCCGTACATGGCGGGAGAACGTTCCCCCATTTGGGACAGTAAAGCGAAAGGTGTTTATTACGGGATTGATTTTGCCAAAACCCGTGCGCATTTCATACGCGCAAGCATGGAAGGAGTTGCTTTTTCATTAAAGCATAACCTGGAAACAGCTGAACATGCAGGAGCCCATGCGGAAATACTATGCGCCATGGGCGGGGCAGCCAACAGTCGGGTATGGACACAAATCAAGGCTGATGTAACAGGCAAAAAAATTGTTGTACCGTCATCGGATACGGCGACAACACTTGGTGCGGCTATTTTAGCCGGTGTCGGTACGGGTGTATATGCAGATTTTGAAGAGGCGGTTTCCCGCACGGTAGTCATCAAACGCGAGCATATTCCGGATATGGAAAAATACCGGCAGTACCAGGAGTCCTATCAGACGTATCTTTCCCTGTATGAAAACCTGAAAGATACAATGCACAAATAAAGAAGAGTTAACAAAGAGAAGCCGGTAAAAGCTGCCAGGCAGCGATTATCGGCTTCTCTCCACAATAATACACCCGGTATTAATTGCCTGAATTTATCAGTATCTTACCGCTTCTCCTGTACTTCTTATCTTCAAATACCTGTATTGAATCTTCCAGATCGACAATATCGGTAATAAGGTCCTTCACATTCAATTTTCTGGAATCCGGAAAAGAAATTGCCCTTTCAAATGTATAGGGATTAATAAAGGATGAAGTCAGTTTGCTTTCAGGATGGCGGCTGCATCTTCTTCCAGGGGATTAATAGTCAGGTCGGCTCCCATCTTTTTGCCAAGCTCCCTTTTTTCGGCAATCGGTTCGGAGAGGATCAATTTGCCTGCACCGGCAAGTTTTGCCAGCTGCAGCATGATACCGGTTCTGTCATGGCAGCCGTAGCGGCATCAATTCCGTCTTTGTATTTGAATACCTGTGTATCGCATACTTTGCAGTACTCGACGAAACCTCCGTCTACTGTCGTTCCTATACCAATATTATTCGTGCAGAACTGCTCCATTGCATTGTTGCAGTAATAACAGTTGCCGCACATATCATTGGGATCTACCGTAACCAGGTCCCCCGCTTTCACTTTGCTTACTTTGGATCCAACCTTTTCAACATAACCGGAAAATTCGTGACCCATAATAAGGATTGGGATTTTTCCACTCCTGCTTCTTGATTGACCGCTGAAACAATGCAATACTCTCCTCAAAATTCCCCCTGCGGTATTGCAGGAGACCGGCTTCAGTCCCTGTTCAGTTTCCTGATCAGCGTACTGGAGAAAAATTACACGATCGGAAATTTTATCTACACATCCCAGCTTTTGTCCGTTATTCTGTCGGAGGTTTATCTCCGGGAAAAAGGGTCGGAAATTGACAAGCAAAATCAGCACCTTACAAAGGCGATCCGATATATGTACAGCAAAATGGACGTTGTGCTTACACTCGAGGAAATTGCGGCCATATGCAGCTTTCAAAAAGTTACCTGAACAGCATTTTCAAAAAGGTTATTGGTATTTCCCCCCGTGATTATTGTAATTTCAAGGGAATACCTGATGACAACGATCCTGCCGCTTCAAGTCGTATGAAGGCGGATGACAATCCATATATGGATAAAATATGACGGTAATGAATGTGACGGCAATGGCAAAGAATCCCGTATAAAATAATCATCTGTTTATCTATTCACATACAGCATGTGTTACGGTCAGCATGATCGTGCTTCTGTCAGCTTTCCTGCTTACCATGGAAAGACCTGATCGTGTCAGATATATCTCAAACCAAGGCGGTGTATGGTCACAGAGTATAACGAGTTCCTGAAACGGTGTCTCTTTTAAAAAAGGGAGAAGGATTTTTTTGGTGGACAGCAGCGGATTGCACTGCTGCACATCTTTCAAACTGACAAAATAATGTCCCGGAAGGGCACCTGGCTGAGGACCCGTAATGGTTTTTTTCGATTCACCGGACACAGGGTCATTTCCGGCTTTTGATTTCTCAATACTCATCACTGCCTTATCTGCGTCCAGTTCTCTGAAAAGCTCATCGAAAAACGCGTCGCTTATTCCTTCCGATTCACAGAGCAGAAACCCAACCCGGTTAAGTGCAAAAAAGGAAGCTCCGGATATGTCGGATCCAAGAATGACTTTCACATCACCGAGTACATCCGATATTGCCTCGCAAAGAAGCCGGAGATCATTTGGTGTATCCGCTGCATAAGATAGTAAGGAGAATCCGGAAATTTCCTGCCACTCTATTTCTCCCCTTTCATACACAATAATGGTTTCTGCAGACGGCAGTGTCGTCGGCGAGTCGGATGTATCTGACAGTACGGCAATTTTCTTTTTCATAACGGAGCCCTCCTGATTCTATGTCTTATGATCCTGTATTTCCATTTTTGATTACAGGCATCATGCCCGCTTTTTACTGCACCCGGATTCACATGCACTGCAGTCGTCGCAAAGGCTCATAAGAGGCATTGTGCTGACCCCCTCCTCAACATAGGAAATCACGGTTCCATCCGGTGCAAAACGCAGGGAGTTACTGTCGCCGTGAAGTCCAGGCGCATCCATATCATAGGCATAACGGACATCATTTTCACCGGGAATGCGGGTGGGATGTGCGGGTTCGATGCTCTGGACCGTCCCGTTTTCATAAAAGGAAACTCCTGTGCGCGCAGCAACCGGACCAATCGGTGTAATAATTTCATATTCATCACCGGGCCAGAATGTAAGACTTCTTAATTTCCCCGACATATAGAAACGATATATCATAATCGATGCTGTAAGAGTCTGTGCTCCCCAGCAAACGGTCCGGGCTGATGCGAGGGTCTTCTCATCTTCTTCGGTCCAGTATCCTGAGATGCGTCCATTGCACGGAAATACCCTGTGTATTGCACCATTGTCGTAGAAGGCAACATGTTCTGCCGGAATGATTCCCTGTGAGGTCTCAACAGGTGTCCGGTCATGCAGCGCGACGCTTCTGATGGATCCGGACGGATACAGCGACAGGGATTTGTTGTATTTACGCCGGACACCGTCATCTGTCCAGCGGGGAATCCAGTCACCGGCAGGTGTCCGGACTGTTACGGGACCATCAAGAATGCAGGATTTAAGTGAGCCGTCAGGAAATGTCTCATATGTTTTGACGTCCGGGAGCTCGCCGATACCGGTGTGGAATGTTCTGGTGGTGTGTTGTTCATTCATGGAAGTCTCCTTATGTCTTTCATTAATTTCTTGTTGTGCTTCAATGATCAGGATATCGATCCGGTCAGTAAGGAACGCAGCTGTTCCTCAACAACCGTTGCTTTCTTTTTGGATACACCCATATCGTATAGACCGTCTGCTGCCAAAAGAAACCTGCCAAGGCCGCAGTTTCCGGCGCGTTCACCTATGCCCAGAAGTGTACAGTCCACATATTTTGCACCGCCCCTTAAAGCCATAATTGAATTGGCTGATGCCATACCCAGGTCGTTGTGTGCATGAAATTCGACAGGCATCCCTGTACTTGAAATAATAGTCCTCACATTTTCCTGTGCCCGGCTTGGATAAAGGACGCCGACAGTATCTGCATACCTGACATATTCGACACCAAGCCGGACGAGCTGTTCTGTAAGTGTCAATAAAAATCCGATATCGGCCCGTGAGGCATCTTCAAACCCGGCTGTAACACGGCACCCTCGCTCACGGGCCAGGGCAACGCATTCTACCGCCATTTTTAAAAGCCATTTCTTGTTTTTTCTGAGTTTTGTATAAATCTGCACATAGGATACCGGCATACTGATATGGATAATATCCGGGCGGCATTCGACAGAGTGATTGATATCCGATACGGACATCCTGTTCCAGGCAGAAACGGTTACGTGCTTTTTCGTGTGCATGATTTCAATAATCGCCTCTTTTTCGGCGGCTCCGAGAGCAGGAATACCTGCTTCAATCTGATACACGCCCAAATCTTCGAGCATCATCGCAATCCGGACTTTCTGTTCGACAGAAAAGGCAAGTCCCGGACTCTGTTCCCCGTCCCGGAGAGTCGTGTCGACAATGAATCGCTTCTCTTTCATATCGAGCCTCCTTTCAGGTAATTTTGTATAATAACCTATTTTGTGTTTCTGACTATCATTATAAATTCCTCATCTGTAAGGCTGCGTCCGATCCGCATGCTTTCCGCCTGTACGTTTCGCAGAAGAGAAAGCAGCTCATCATGGAAATAGGGGATTTGCAGCTGGGACAGCTTGATTTCAATGGCCTTTGTCCCGGAGTGCTTACCTACGACAAGGGCGCGTGTTGTGCCGACCGAACCCGGTTCGTACGGCTCGTAAGTATAGGGATCCTTTTCGATGCCGTCAGCATGTATCCCCGCTTCCACCCGAAAAATCTTCGAACCGAGGATTGGTTTCTGTGGGGAAAACATAACGCCTGTCATTTCTTCGACAAGCAGCTTTAACTGCGGCATAACCGTCATATCATGATTCAGGTGGTGTCTCTTGTTGATACGCAGAGCCATCAGTACTTCTTCCGTCGGGGCACAATTTCCAATCCCTCCGAAAGATGTCACCAGCCTGGTCCCGCCCAGATTCGCCCATTCCACTGCTGTTGCTGTCGCCATTCCGAAACTGTCCTGCGGACAAAATTCATATTCTTTCCCAAGATAGGATTGCATCTGTGAGAATACCTGCACATAGTCTTTAAGAAGTATATCGTCCATGCCTTTCACCCTTACACGGGAAAGACGGCTCGTGCCGCGAAGACGGTTAATTTCACGAATATCATTAATTTGCCGTTCATTTATAAGCCTGGCATCCGTAACATCCTCACAGGAACGGCATACAAATTTAGAAATTTCCGGGAATGACTGCATCTGTTCATCCAGTTCGATGTGCAGGACAAAAGAACCCGCGTCTATTCCGTCGTTGTTTTCTGCGTCAGCTTTATGCGGTGATATAAGTTCCGGTTCTTCCGGTCTGCAGTCAGTATTGATAATCCGGGCATACATCATGGACGGCATTTCTATATAATCCACCCCGACAAGATAGAGGAGCCTGCAAAAGCGAAAGATCTTTGCCCGATCATACTTTTCCGCGGACGGCATATGGGTCAGAGTAGTATCAGTAAGCCGTATCATATACACCTCTTCCAATACAAAAAGAGGGATAAACGGCGTGTTAACACCCTTTATCCCTCTTTAGATCTCATGAACAGTCAGATACGCAGGTCTTCAACCGGCGTGTCACCCTCAAGATGCTCTTCCGCTATACGGGCAACATCCTCTGGTGTAATTTTACCATACCACACCCCTTCAGGATAGACTACAGCTATTGGACCTTTGTCACAAATTCCAAAACAACCGACGTTGTTTATCATCACCTTTGACGAAAGATCCCGGTCTTCAATCTCTTCCATAAATGTTTCAATCAGTCCGACCGATCCCTTGCTGTGGCAGTAACCCTTCTGTGTGCCGTTGGTCCGGCAGCTTGTGCAGACGAAAATATGATACTGTGGACTCTTCATATGGCTTCCTCCATTCGTTCTTTCTGCTCAACATAGAGCTTCTCTACCTCCAGAACCGCTTTTTCTATACGATCATAGGTCATGACAACCTTGATGCCGTTATTACTAAGGCGCCGGCGGGGGCTTTCCCCGACGCGCATTGCAAGTACGTACTGGCAATCCGTTACCGTGGCAAGGAGCCTGTCCATTTTACTGTCTTTCTCATCATCAAGCGGCGCAAAAGGATCATCCTGCTCTTTGCCGGTGCCGTCCCCGCTCCCGTCTCCACCGCCGCCGCACTCGGACACGCCCGCACAGTAGGGAACAGCGCGGCGCTTCTCCACAAAGACTGCCTCTCCATTTCTGTTTTCATAGATAAGAAGTTCTTTGGCATGCCCGAAATGCTGGTCAACCAGGAATCCGCCTCGCGAACATACTGCCACCCGGTAGAGCGCTGCGGGTTCTTCTGTGTCGGCGGTCGGCGACACTTCTGTTATCGGCCGCGCCGCATCCGCTGGCGCTGATCCTGCCTTAATAGATTTCACGCCAAGCGATACCGCCGCCGGATTTTCTTTTGCCGAAGGACATCCGCCAAACAGTGTTCCTGATTCATCCTGATCAAGTGTACCGACAGCATCCGCCCTGCACTGGCGGCAATGAAACATCTGTTTGACGTATTCCCCGCACTGCGTGCGCATTTCGTTCAACTCGCGGTTGCTGACAAGGGGAAGATTCTCAAAAGCACTCCCTTTTACAGGGATCATCTGCATAATATTTGTTATGGTAACGCCAAGATCGCGAACGGCTTTAATAACTGTTTCCACGTGATCCTCATTGATTCCCTTGAGCATGACAACGTTGATTTTGCACATAACGCCTTTTGATGTCAGATAGCGGATACCCGTCAGCTGGTTCTGCAAAAGGATACGGGCTCCTTCTGTTCCGATATACCGCTTGCCGAGGTAATCAACATACCGGTAGATCTTTGCCCCGATTTCAGGGTCGACTGCATTTAATGTCACGGTTATATGGCTTACACCCAGGTCAATCAGCTGCTGTGCATAAAAAGGCAGCATCAGGCCGTTTGTCGAAAGACAAAAGGTCACTTCCGGGTCTTCTGCCCGGATCAGCTCGAGTGTCTTTTTCGTATTCTCAAAATTATCAAGCGCCTCACCGGGCCCGGCAATTCCGACAACCTTGAGGTTCGGCATTTTCGCCTTGACCTCAACATAACGGGCGAAAGCTTCTTCGGGAGTAATCACCTTTGTCGTAACCCCCGGCCGGCTCTCATTCGGGCAGTCAAACTTGCGCAGGCAGTAGTTGCAGCTGATGTTGCAGTTCGGAGCGACCGGAAGATGAATACGGGCATATTTTCCGGCACCGCAGTTGTAGCATGGATGAGTGGCAGTCTTTTTTTCGTTTGTCAGTACCGTCATAGGCTTACTCCCGCTTTCCGGTTTTTTGAAATACTTCTGATGAAGTGCCGTGCGGAAATTCGTCTCCGTATGGTGAATCATCACATTGGAAACACCGTCAATAAGTGTAAGGGATCCTTCATATCCAAGAATGCGCACCCTCTGCCCGCCGAGTGCATCATGTACGGGAAAGGCACACCTGATTAACGGAATTTCCCTCTTCTCTGATATACGGCGTCCATCGGAACTGCCGATCATGATATTGGCTTTATATATGACCGCGGCAGAATCGATATCGTCAAAATCCGCATCGTCTATTATTGTGTAGGGGGTGTCGAAAAACCGTTCCGACAGCTCCTTTATTTCGCCGCGGATTTTGGCATCCAGCGGCGGGCATTTTGTTCCGCAAGCGACAACGACGGGCATAATGCCGTTTTCACAACATACTCTGACCATGGAATACAGGAAATCCGGTTCGCCGAAAAGCACGGCACGGGCTTTGGCATTGTATTTGTGAGCGTCGATCATCGCATCAAGATAACGCGAGCGTTCTTTTTGCAGTTCCGGTGAAAACACACCTCCGAGGGAGCGAACTGCTTCAATGAATGCATCCGTATCGCGAAGTCCGACCGGAAGCGGCAGACGTGTCATCGGTACATCAAAATGTCGAGAAAGAAAGGCACCCGGACTGAAGCGTTCTTCTGCAAATACCGATAGTTCAAGGGTATGACGGCTCCCGCCCATCCGTGCAATATCGGAAATCGAAGTGCCTCCCTCAGGAAGTTTCTCGTATTTTTTATCATGGCCGCCGTCGAGATTCTCTGAGAGATCGGGAAGAAGGATATAGGTCAGTCCGCTTTCGTCGAGTAGTTTTTTGAGAAATCTCGTATCTGCCGGGCTTATCGGTCCGGTTATAATGTTAACCGCATCGTGCTTTTCCATTTTTGTAGAAACCGCAGACACAACAGCGTGAAGTGCATGGAAATAGCCCTCATACTGCGTTCCGGAATAGCCGGCCGAGGCAGCAGTAATAATTGTCACGGGCTTCCCGGTATGGTTTGCCTGGAACTTTTCAACAATGCGGGGAACATCTTCTCCGATGGTTTCGGCGAGGCACGTCGTTGCGATGCCTATTACTTCCGGATCATAGACGCGGATCAGATTATCCAGTCCTTTGACCAGATTTTCTTCTCCGCCGTAGACTGTGCCATGTTCTGTCAGTGCGGAAGATGCAATATCAATCGGCTCGTTATAGTGGGTCGCCATGTGCCGCCTGATATATGTACTGCAGCCCTGTGACCCGTGAAGGAGCGTCATACATCCTTTGATTCCGTAAAAAGCAGTAACAGCACCCATCGGCATGCACATCTTGCAAGGATTGGTCGTCAGGTTTACCAGAACCGGTTTTCCGTTTGCCATATTGTTATTCCCCTTTCACTGCAGATCAATTCAGGATTTTGCAATCCTTTTCTTATGTCACCCCATGTATTTCCAGATCGGACTGTTGAGTGAAGAATTTATTTCTTCAGCAAAATTGATGACACCGTCGAACCCGGCCAGCGGGTGCTTCCTCTCGTGGTTATGGTCGCAGAAAGCAATGCCCAGCTTGTATGCAAGGGGTCTTTCTTTGACTCCTCCGACCAGGATGTCGGCACCCTTATCCTTCATGAAGTGTTCAAGTTCGGCCGGATTGGTATCGTCAAGAATGACCGTACCCTCGGAAACCAGATTCCCGATCACTTCGTAATCGTCCTTCTTTCCGGTCTGCGTTCCGACAACCACTGTCTCCATACCGAGTTCGTTGAACTGACGGATCAGGGATATCGCTTTAAAGCCGCCGCCGACATAAATTGCAGCTTTCTTACCGGCGAGGTTTTTTCTGACCTGTGCCATACGTGGAGCAACACGTGTTGTTTCCCGTTCTATCAACGCACGTGCTTTCAGTTCCATTTCCGGATCTAAAAGCGCCTGCGCAATACGGATGAGTGATGTCGAAGTATCCTCAACACCGTAAAAACTGACCTTGATCCACGGGATATCCATATCCTGTTCCATGAGGTTGGCCAGGTAGTGGGAAGACCCCGCGCACTGTACCAGATTGAGTCCGGCAGACGGCGCTGCGCAAAGGCTTTTGTAACTACTGTCTCCGGTGATACCCGTAATGACATGCACACCGATTTCTTCAAGATAGTTTTTAACCAGCCAGAATTCACCGGCCAGATTGTAATCACCGAGCAGATTCACACCTTTTTTCGGTGCATCCGCTTTATAAAAAGGCTGGATTAGGGATAGAATCGCGTCGCACGCCATTTTATAACCGATTGCTTTGTGTCCGGCAAACCCGGGCGCTTTCACGGAAATCACACGGTTTCCGTATTTTTTCTCGGCTGCCTGGCACACGGCTGCGACATCGTCCCCGATGACGCCTACAATGCAGGTGGAATAAATGAAGATGACTTTGGGTGCATGGACCGCCATGACCTCGTCAATCGCAGCGGACAATTTTTTCTCTCCGCCGAAAACGATATCTGTCTCTTTCATGTCTGTTGAAAAGCTGTTGCGGTAAAGTTCATCGCCGCTTGAAAGGCTTCCCCTTATATCCCATGTATAGCTTGCACACCCGATAGGCCCGTGCACAATATGAAAAGCATCAGTGATCGGGTTTAAGACAACGCGGGCGCCGCAGTATACACAGGCCCGCTGACTTACGGCACCGGACACACTGTTCGTATCGCAGCTGATTTCGTTTACTGTATTATGTTTTGTCCGGACGATGGAGGATTGACGTTCCTCAAGGAGATGTACGCCGGATGGTGTCTTCGATAAATCTTTCAATCTATTCACCTCTCCTTCTTTCCTGTCCTTATGGCTGCACCGCCGTGTGTATCCGAAGGAGACTCACACGACGGTGCGCAGAACCATAAAGTGTACGATGCTGCACATCGGCAAATGATTGGTTACATGACCATTTCCAGATCTTCATCCGCGCAGTCACGATCCTGACGGTCCATCAGGGCGTTGGCAATTTTTTCAACGAGGGCGAGGGCGCCGCGGTATCCGACAATTGGGATATAGGAGTGGACGTATCGGTCAAGAACCGGGAATCCGGCACGTACCAGAGGAATGTCCTCTGCGCGTGCGATCGTTTTACCATGGGTTCCGCCGATCATCAGATCGACTTTGTCATTCTTGATCCACTGGTGTAATTCAAAAAGATCCGCTGCTGCCTTAATGACTGCATCTTCCATGCCGTACTGTGCCATAAGCTCTTTGCCTCTTGTTACGAAGGCTTCGCCGGGTGTACCGGTAACCAGGTATTTCGGACGCATACCCATTTCAAGTACAAGAGCCGCTATGCCTAGAACCGTATCCGGATCACCGTAAATGGCAACCGTTTTGTTGTCAAAGTAGGGATGAGCATCCAAAATGACGTCAACGAGCTGTCCGCGTTCTTCTTCAAGTTCGTAAGGCACTTCGGATGTACCGGCCTCCTGTAGAGCCATAACGTAGGCGTCCGTGTTGGCAATACCGATCGGAAGGGGAAGCGACACGAACGGTACCCTGCACTTGTTCCGCAGATCTTCGAGGGCGAGCGTTGTGGCGAATTCACCGAAGCCGATGGACTTCTTACAGTCGCCCAGACCGATGATGTCGGGAATCGTAGTTCCGCCCTTCGGATACATATTGTAGGTACCCGTCATCGGTGCATCCATGACACCGCTTGTGTCGGGCAGCATCGTGAACGGTACATTCATGAGCTTTGCTATTTTCTTGATTTCACGCATGTCGCCGGGATTGATAAAGCCGGGAATGAGAGCTACCTTGCCATTGGTTACACCCGTTTTCACGGAAAGATACTTGATAAAGCCGGAGACCATATTCGCATATCCGGTTACGTGGGATCCGACATAGCTTGGCGTATTCGTATGTACTACATACTTACCTTCCGGAATCGGGGTGTCCTGGATGAAAGACTTCAGATCGTCTCCGATGGTCTCAGAAAGGCAGGTTGAGTGTACGGCGATAATGTCCGGGTTATAGATGTCAAAAATATTTTTGACCGATGCTTTCAGGTTGCTTCCGCCGCCGAAGACCGATGCGCCTTCCGTAAAAGAGGAAGACGATGCAATGGCAGGTTCTTTAAAATGACGGGTCAGATACGTGCGGTGGTAGGAGCAGCAGCCCTGTGAGCCGTGACTGTGCGGCATACATGCGTGTACGCCGAGAGCAGCATACATAGCACCGACAGGCTGGCATGTTTTGCAGGGATTGACGCGAAGTGCCGATCTTTCCGATACTTCTTTGGGTGTCATGTTTTGCATCAGATATCACCTCCATAAGTTCCGACCAGCATCGGTGTATGTTTCCAGGGCGGTGTTACGAAGCCCCAGGCCGGTGTGTAAATTCCCATTGTGACGTCTTTTCCGAAATTCACAGCACCTTTGAATCCCGCATACGGACCGCTGTAATCATAAGAGTGGAGCTGACGGGACAAGATACCGCCTTTTTGGGCCACATACTTATCTTTGATACCCGAGAAGAAAATATCGGGTTTCAGTAGTTTCAGGAACTCTTCGGTCTCAAAATGGTTAAGATCGTCAACGATAACGGCTCCGTCTTTCATGTCATGAATCATTCCCGAATAGGTATCGAGCGGAATCCGGGTTTTCAGATCTTCAAACTGTTCCGGGGTAAGGCGAAGATGATACTTTTCAGGATCCGGATTGACAGTAATGGTTTCAATATTTTTACTGTCAGCATCTTCTTTGATATCTGCTTTCCCTTCACTGCCTTCATAATCATCACGGTGAGCAAATTCATATCCAGCCAGAATCGTATCAATCCCGAAATTCTGGAGGAGCTTCTGGTAATGGTGGGCACGGGAACCGCCGACATAGAGGGCGGCTGTCTTGCCTTTGAGGCGTGTGCGGTAATATTCCATATCGGCTGCGACTTCTTCCATCTCTTCGGCAATGACTGCTTCCGTCTGATCGATCAATTCCTGATCTCCAAAATAGAGTGCCATGTCACGAAGGGATTGAGCGGTCGAATCCACACCGATAAAATTCACTTTGATCCAGTCTGTACCGAACTTCGTCTTGAGCATTTCTGCAATATAGTTAATCGACCGGTGGCACTGTACTATATTCAGTTCGGCAGTGTGTGCTTCCTGCATTTCCTTAAAGGATCCGTCGCCGGTCATAACAGAGACGACATGATAGCCGCACTTCTTCAGAATACGGCCGATTTCCCATCCGTCTCCGCCGATATTGTACTCACCGAGAATGTTGATCGCATGCTTGATCCGTGTTCCGCTTCCGGTTCCGAGAACTCTTTTCATCAGACCGTTGTTGGCGATATGGTGGCCGCCGGACTGGCTGACTCCCTTGTATCCTTCACAGGAAAAAGCCATGACCGGTCTTTTGTAAAGCTCTTCCGCTTCAGCGGCGATTGCATGAATATCATCTCCGATCAGTCCGACCGGGCAGGTGGAGCATACCATAATCATACCGGGATCAAAAATCTCAACTGTTTCCTTAATCGCCTGACGAAGCTTTTTCTCTCCGCCGAAAACGATATCCGCTTCCTGCATGTCTGTTGACAGGCAGTACTCAACAAAATTTTTGCCGTCCTCACCGGGTCTTGCCTTATTGCGGCGGGTTCCCCATGAATAAAAACCGCACCCTATGGGACCATGTGTGATGACTGCTACATCCTTGATCGGTGCCAGGACAACGCCCTTGCATCCGGCGTAGCAGCAGCCGCGGTGGGTCATGATGCCGGGAATAACGCGTGTATTGGCTGCGATAACCTGCGGTACATCTCCAGACTCCTTAACCAGAACGTGTTCCTTCCTGTTCTTAAATACTCTCGCACTATACTTATCGAGTACTCTTCCTTTTGAATCCATATATTATCAGCTCCTTCTAATATGACGTATCCATATCCGTATCCTGCCCGCCGTCACGCACACGATAGGATTCGAGGATCGGGATGACAAAAATCTTTCCGTCGCCGGGATTCCCGGTACTGTTTGCGTCAATGATGGTTTTAACAACCCTCTGCACTTCCGTATCATCGACTATCAGTGTAAAAAAACGCTTGGGGATCAATCGGGAAGACTCAGTAAGGGATTCAGCCGATTGTGAAAGCGGAATCTCTCCATCCTCAATCAGATTTTTGAACAATGAAAGATCTACCGATTTTTTTCCTCGTCCGAGACATTTTCTGCAGGTGAACGAGGGAAAACCCGCTTCGGCAAGCACCTCTTTGGTCCGGTTGACTTTGTTCTGCCGGATAAATGCCATGACTTCTTTCATGCAATGCCACCTCCCTTCCTTTAGAGTCCCTGTTTGCCGGTACTGATTGTATAGGCATCTTCAACAGGACTTATGAAAATACGGCCGTCACCGAAATTACCTTTTTCACCGGTTCTCGCATTGCGCATAATAATTTTGACCATATCGTCCTTATCCTCATCTTTGATAACACAGAGAAGCATTTCCTTGGGTATTTCATCGTAATGTACTTCTCCGACTTTGACGCCCTTCTGGCGTCCGCGTCCGAAAACATCCATTTTGGTAACAGCCGGAAATCCTGCAGAGAGCAGCTCGGTAAGGACAATACTGACTTTTTCGGGTCTGATAATAGCTCTGACTAACAACATAGGGTAATCCTCCTGTATTTACTGAATTTGCGGCAATGATTATAATTGACGCATCCGGGGCGGCAGACTTCTGCTTTCCCCTATTCTTAAATATCCATCAATCCATGTTCCATTAGAATTTCTTCCAGGCGATCCTGTTTTAAGGGCTTCGGGATGACAAACATATCGTTGCCGTCAATTTTCCGGGATAACATACGATATTCGTCGGCCTGATTACATGTCGGATCAAATTCGATAACTGTCTTCTTGTTGATTTCCGCACGCTGTACCATGTTGTCACGCGGCACGAAGTGGATCATCTGGCTTCCCAGTTCCTTTGCAAAAGCACTGACCAGCTCATCTTCCCCGTCAACATTTCTGCTGTTGCAGATAATTCCGCCGAGCCTGACACCGCCGGTATTGGCAAATTTCATAACGCCCTTGGCAATATTATTTGCGGCATAAAGTGCCATCATTTCACCGGAAGCAACAATGTATATTTCTTTCGCCTTGCCTTCACGGATCGGCATTGCAAATCCGCCGCAGACGACATCGCCGAGAACATCATAGAAAACATAGTCAAGATCTTCCGTATAGGCGCCGAGTCTTTCAAGCATCGTGATAGAGGTAATAATTCCGCGTCCTGCACACCCGACTCCGGGTTCCGGTCCGCCGGACTCAACGCAGCGAATTCCGCCGTACCCCGGTTTGAGAATCAGGTCGAGATCGATATCTTCACCTTCTTCACGAAGTGTGTCGAGTACGGTCTGCTGTGCAAGACCGCCGAGAATCAGTCTGGTTGAATCAGCCTTAGGGTCGCAGCCGACGATCATAATTTTCTTGCCCATTTCGGCCAGACCGGCATTTAAGTTCTGCGTTGTAGTCGATTTACCAATTCCACCTTTACCATAGATAGCAACTTGTCTCATCAATGTAACCTCCTTGCGAATCAAAAAAGGTCCTTTCTTCTTCACATTGGCGCTGTACGCCGTGAGTCCGAAAAGACCTCTTTGCCTTGTGTCAGGTGCTGCACCTGGGTGATAACCGTTTGTGCTCCCTGCTGATGGAGTCATTGTAGCTTCGGTGAAAACAGATCGCAATGAACGTATTTGTGGAGAATAACCCATAGAAAAGCCCTGCATTTATGCACCTTGCAGTAGTTGAACCGAAAGACTACTGCAGGTTGCACAAAGACAGGGCTGTCGAATAAATCATTGATGCACGAGATGATGCACGCCGCGAACCGGTGTTTAAAATGAAATCCGTTCTGAGATTACGGCAATCGTTTGCCCTTTTAGGCGGGTATTACAAACACAGCTTTCGCAGGGCAGCTTTGTCTGCGACAAGGGTAACATCCGGATGCAGCTGGATTATGGAAGCCGGAACAGACGGGGTAACCGGGCCGTTCAGTGCCTGATACAGGATTTCTGCCTTGTCTTCCCCGTTGACGACCATTAATAATTTTTTAGCCTGCATGATAGCCTTGATGCCCATGGTCAGAGCATATTGGGGAACCTGTGATGCATATGTGAAAAACCGCGCATTGGCTTCAATGGTAAGTGGGTTCAGACGAATCCTGTGGGTCATTTTGCCATAAGCCTGACCCGGTTCATTGAAACCGATATGCCCGTTGTGACCAATTCCCAGCAGCTGGAGGTCAATCCCTCCCAAGTCGCTGATTAACTGATCATATCTGGCACACTCTATATCAAAGTCCGCTGCCAGGCTATCCGGAAGATGAGTATTTTCCCGGGGAATGTTCACATCCTTAAAAAGATTCTTATCCATATAATTCCGGTAACTCTGCTCCTGATCCGGAGAAATCCCGCAGTATTCATCCAGGTTCACTGTATGGACCTTAGAAAAATCAAGGTCACCTTTCCTGTACCATTCAACCAATTGACGGTACACGCCAACGGGCGTAGATCCGGTCGCAAGTCCAAGCACACTTTGAGGAAATAGGATAACCTGAGCTGAAATAATATTTGCGGCCTTTCGGCTCATGTCTGCATAATCATTTGCCTGTATAATTTTCATAGTATTTTCCTTTCATGTATAAAAGTCGCTCAATTTAATTCTGAAATATCTCTTCCGGTCCCCGGTACTTAATTTATAACTTTTCCATTAATGATGGTCGTAACAAGATTGAATTCCTGATTCAAAATCAACATATCGGCAAACTTGCCGACCTCAATGGATCCCAGTAATGAGTCAGCACCAATTGCTTTTGCAGGCGCATCCGTTGCTGCACAGACTGCACTTTCACGGGAAATGCCGAATAATACTGCATTTTGAACCGCTTTCAGCAGGCTGATACATGAGCCTGCCAGCGTGCCGTCCAGCAGCGCAGCCCTGCCCTTTTTTACAAGAATTGGTTGTCCGCCCAATTCATAATTCCCATCCGGCATGCCTGCACAGCGAAGTGAATCACTGATTAGCAGCGTCTTTTCCCTGAATAACTGGAATACGATACGAATGACTGCCGGATGGATATGCAGTCCGTCACATATCAGCTCCGCATAAGCGCCGCTGTCAAAGGCTGCCCCGACGACGGCGGGATCACGATGATGGAGTGGATTCATACCGTTAAATAAATGGGTTGCCTG
>JGI24146J20443_1000789_pt1 | contig 22335 bp, 14 predicted proteins | sample BarGraIncub1131A_FD_20443 | JGI IMG/M metagenome (IMG submission 20443) | reverse complement strand
CTAAGAGGCAGTATATTATAAAAAAAGAAAAGCTCATTGGCATGTTTGATTCAGCATTAGATATAAAAGATGAGATACTTCAGATGGTGCTCAGTAGTAATGCAGGAGAAAAGCTTAAAGATATAATAATGACGATACAAAAAGAGCAGGATGATTTAATAAGGCAACCAAGGAGCAAAACTATTGTTGTTGATGGTGTTGCTGGTAGTGGAAAAACTACTATTGCACTGCATAGGGTGGCATATTTGCTTTATAACTATAGAAAAATACTCCAAGATAAGGTTTTAATATTAGGACCTAATAATGTGTTTATAGAATATATATCTACAGTGCTACCAAGCCTTGGAGAATCGGGTGTTAAGCAAACAACTTTTAGAGACTTTGCCTTTGATATTTTGGAGCTAAAAGAAATTATGAGTCTAAAAGAATACATGGAAAAAGTACTTAGTGGAGAAAAAGAATTTACAAAAGACATTATGTATAAAAATTCTATAGCGTATAAAAACTCCCTTGATGAAGCCGTAGAAAAATTAGATAATGAATACTTTCAAGTAGAAGACCTATTCTTTATTAATGAGTTAGTATTATCTAAAAAAGAAATTAGGGAAATGTTTAATATTCATTATAAAACTATGCCCTTATTTAGAAGAAGTAAGAAAATTAAAAGAATTATTTATTCTAAAATTAGTAATGCTCGAGACGAGAAAGTTAGAATTATACAAAAGGAATATGAAAAAGCAGTTGAGTCTTTACCTAAGGAAGAACAGGATTTAAAAATAAATGATCTGGATTTTAACAGAAGACTTAAAATTAGAGAAGTTATTAAAGAGGTATTAAATCTAAAGAAAAAACTTACTTGGCTAGAGAATGGTAACTGTGTTGAGTTGTATAACAAGATTAATGGTTATAAGAAATTAACTGAAAATGATTTAGGTGGTATATTATATTTTAAAATAAAGCTAGAAGGCATAAAAATGTCTGAGGAAATAAAACATGTAGTAATAGATGAAGCTCAGGATTATAATCAGCTTCAATTCCTGGTAATAAAGGAATTAACAAGGTGTACTTCTTTAACTATAGTTGGAGATAGTAATCAAAGATTAATACCATTTGAGGGCACATTACCTATGCACGATTTAAAAAATATACTTACTAGCTGCAATGTTCAGGAGTTTAAACTAAATACAAGCTACAGATCTACAAAGGAAATTATGGAGTATGCTAATAAATATTTAAGCGCAGAGCCTATTGTTCCAATAGTACGAAATGGTGAAATGGTAACAGAGAAATTAGTTGAGTCCAAAGAGGAACTTAAGAAATTTATACTTCAAAAAATTGAAGACTTCAAAAGTAAAACCTATGAAAATATTGCAATTATATGTAAGGATATAAAAGAAACAGAAAAAGTATTCGAGTTAATTAATGAAACTGCAAGTGTTAAGATTATAAACAAAGAAGATGCCGTTTATCATAGTGGAATAGTGGTGCTTCCATCATATTTTGCTAAGGGTCTAGAGTTTGATGCAGTTGTGATGGTGATAGATGAACATGGTGGCATGGATGATCACAATGAGGGTGAGGAGTATAAGCAAGAAGATAAACTTAGATATGTGATGGCAACAAGAGCCTTACATGAACTACATGTGGTTAAAAAAAATTCATTCTAAATTTTAGAAGTGTTTTGAACTAACAATTTATAATTCTATGATAACACCTAGAAATTTAGAAGGCATTATTATTAAACATATTAATTTTTGAAATTCCACAAAATACTATTGAATTTTATTTTAATTCTGCTATAATAAAAGTATCAGATAGATATTAAACGTTACCAAAACTTTATGAGTTAATCTTTCTGAGATATTCGTGAAGCTCTTATTTTCAACCTACAATATTTATACGGGAGTTCAAGATCTAGGTGTGGATTTGGCCTATAAGACCAGTGTTAAATTGGCAAGGACTGTTAAACATCTCTGAGGACACCCACCTATCATAAAGATAGGTGTAAAAATTAGAGCAACGGTATTTTGGATTATAAATTTTAATATTTTGATTAACGTATTAAGGAGATAGAAATATCTCCTTTTTTTATTGTGCGTTAAATTATAATTTTCTTTTTTATGATATAATTAATATAAATTAATAAGTCATCGCAAAGTAATTAAAACTGGTGATGACTGGTAGTGAGGTGTATTTTTATGGAAGAAGAGAAAATAATTGAGCTAATTGAGAGAAATCCAATAGTTATAAAAAATATTGAAAATCCAAGTGAAAAAATGAAAATTATGGCCATAAAGAAAAATGGTATTATGATGCGTTATATAAAAAATCCTACAAAAGAAATGCAGGATCTGGCAATAAAAAGTAATTGCAGAGCAATTGAATTTATAGAAAATCCCACTTATGAAATGAAAGAATATGTTGTATCAAAACTATGGAATACTTTAGAATTTATTAAAGATCCCTGTGAGGAACTAATAAAAATTGGTTTAGAGCAAAAGGGTTATGCAATAAAATACTCTAAAAATCCCAGCGTAGTACTTCAAAAACTAGCAATAGAAAAAGATTATGACTCTATAAAATTCATAGAGGATCCAACTGAAGAAATGCAACTTTTAGCTATAAGTAAAAATTATAATGCTTTAAGATATATAAAGCATAGTACATTAAATGCAGAGATTTTGGCTGTTTGTGAAAATGAGGCTGCTATAAAATTTATTGAAAGTTTAGATGAAAATAAAAAAATATTGTTTATAAAACACAATGCATTGGTACTGAAATATTTTGTTAATGACCTCTCAAGGGATATTGTGGAGTTAGCTTTAAAAGAGGCATTATGCAAAGAAACTGTAACAGACAAATATGTAAGAGAATTTATAAATTGTGACAGTATAAATGAAAAATATGGGAATATATCTATGGATAAAATAATTTTTATTTATAAATATGGTAGTAAAACCTGCAAGAAAATAGCAGTAGATGAAAAACTCAATATGTAAGAAAGGATGAATTATGAATTTTAAGGATACCATGCAAAGCGTAGACCTTGTTATAGAAACGGATGAAGTGCCTTTAATTGTAGGTGAGAGTGGTATAGGGAAAACAGCTCTGGCTAAAACTCTAGCAAAACGTAAAGGTTGGATATTAGTTATCATAGATGGAAACCTTTTAAAAGAAGGGGAGATAGGTGGTCTTCCAACAGTTGAAGACTACAGTTTTAAAGACGGGAGTGGCAAGGATGTTCACTCTAAAAACACTGTTTATGCGGTTCATACAAAACTGCAGGAAATAAATAGTTTATTAGGCGAGAACAAGGAGGTATTTTTATTTATCGATGAAATAAATCGTTGTGAACATACAGTGCAACAAGAGCTTATGAATCTTATATTAAATAGAGAGATCAATGGTTATAAATTAGATAAAAAAGTTAAAATTCTAGCTGCAATGAATCCTTCTAGTAAATATGGGGAAGATTTTGATTATCAAGTTGTTGATATGGATGCGGCGCAAGAAAATAGATTTGTTTTACTACATATGGAATGTGATTCATTAGCTTGGATTACATGGGCTACCGAGAATAATTTAGAGAAAAAGGTTATAGAATTTATTTCTACTTTTCCAGAGTATTTACTTAGTAACTCAAAAGATGATCAAATAAAAGCAACCCCTAGAAGCTTTGAGCGTGTTTCTAAAAGCTACAAGGTTTACAGGGAAAACAAAGAGAGAATTGCCAAAAGAATATTTTTAAATATACTAAAAGGTAATTTAGGTAATAGAATTGCGGAGGAGTTTATGGCATTTGTGCAGGAGGATAATAAACCTCTAATTACTTATGAGGATGTGTTTGTATCTGCGCAATTGTCACCTGAGACAATTACAAAAATTAAAAAGGAAAGTCATACTAGGTTATACTTGAGTGCGAAGAATATTTTGAATATCTTAGATAAGAGAGAGCTTTTTAATAGCGATATAGAAAGACTTGTAGAATTCCTGGAGTTTTATCCTGTAGACTTAGGGTTAGGAATTATGCAGGACATTAAAGAAAATAATAATAGTATTTATAAGTTATGTTTGGAAAATGAAGCTTTCGTTGAAATGTATTTTAAGGCCTACAATGAAATAAAAGGCTAGGTGAAATTATGGGAAAAAATTTTGAAAATCTTAAAAGTGCGCTTTATGATGAGATTTCTAATGTAAAAACGATTGAAGACATGCCAAAGAATTTTACTGAAGATTTTTTAAGGCTTGTTACAATGGTTAATTTTATGCTTATAGAAGATAATGAAAACTTTTATGGATATTTTCTGCTTCAAATGTCTAGAGAAATAAAATATGATATAAGCTCGCCGACGGCTGTAAACTTTAAATTATCTAAGTATGTTATTTACTTTAATCCATATATATTTTTAAATCTTAGTGCAAATCAAATGAAAAGCACTATAAAACATGAGATTTATCACGTATTGGCTTCTCACTTAAACAGGGCAAGAAGTCTTAAAGTAAAATATAGTACCTTGGCTATTAATATGGCAATGGATATGGTTGTAAATCAATATTTAGATTATTTACCACCTTATGCTACAACAATAGAAAGTATAAATTTTAAGTATGGTTTAAAGTTACAACATTATATGGCTATGGAATTTTATGCACAAAAAATTCAAGAAGCTCTAAATCTTCTAGAAGAAGAGGATGAGGACGAAGAGGATGATTCTAAGGATAAGCACATAGAAAAAGAATATGATGTTTTAAAAGCTCACGATTTATGGGACGAATCCAAAGAGGTAGAGGATGAGACACTTAAAAATTTTACTGAAAAATTCGCAGCAGTTGCGGAGAAAGGCAAAGTCCCCCTTTATTTAGATGGCATCCTTAAGGGACTAAAGAGTAATAAAGGTGAAATTCCTTGGAATTTATATCTTAAAAAAATAATAGGGACTTTAGAAAGTGATAAAAAAAAGACTGTGGCAAGGAGAAGCAGACGTCAGCCTAATAGATTAGATTTAAGAGGTGAACTTAGGGGACATATAGCTAGAATTACCTTGGCTATAGATATAAGTGGTAGCATAAGTGATGAAGAATTTAATGGGGCAATAAAGGAAGTTTTTAATATTATAAGAACCTATAAACATGAAATAACATTGCTTGAATGCGATACAGAAATAAGGCAAGTATACAAGGTTAAATCTATTAATAGTATAAGAAAGCGTTGTAGTTCTCGCGGTGGTACAAAATTTACACCAGTGTTTAAGTATGTAAATAATACAGATACCAATATACTAATATATTTTACAGATGGAAAAGGTGAAGAAAAACTGTCTGTAATACCAAAAGGATATAAAACCTTGTGGGTTATATCAGGGCGCGGAGATAAACTTTCATTAAAGGAACCTTTTGGTATTGTAAAAAAACTAAAACCTGTAGAGATTATAGAGGATACTGAAGAAAGGTTAGATGTAATGATTGACGGATTTTCTATGAATAGTCAAGAACCAATACATTAGAGGGGCACCAAGTATGAAATTTCTCCTGCGTGCCTTGCAAACGAACTTAAAACTTGAAATTTAATTAAGAAATTCTAATGCTTTGCTCATGTGAAATTCTCTGACGCTCACATTCGCCGTCCTGGCTCAGGTTCGCTAGCCTGCCGTCCTGGCAGGCTCACGAGAATTTCACAATCGCAAAGCAAGAATTTCTAAATCAAATTTCAATAGTTTTGTCGCTTCGTGGTGCAAGTCACTTCGGAGAAATTCATACTTAAAATGTGCATTGGGAGAAGAAAAGAACTTAAAACTGGAGACATTTTAAGAGAGATTTTATTAATTATAGTGATTTATTCTCATTAAACAAAGTCCCATTTGGTAGAATTAATTAGTGAATAATCAAATAAATTAAAGGCGGATATATATGAAAAATTTAAAAATGATATTGGAGTATGATGGAAGTAGATATAAAGGATGGCAAAAACAAGGAGATAACGATTTAACTATTCAAGGTAAAATTGAAAAGGCATTGTCTAAAATGACAGGCGAGAGCATACAAGTTGCAGGTTGCGCCCGAACAGATGTTGGGGTACATGCTGAAAATTATGTGGCAAATTTTCATACTAATTGTGATTTGAGTATAGTTGCTATGATGGATTATTTATATGAATCTTTACCAGATGATATAGTGGTCAATTCTATGGTGGAAGCAAGCGAGAAATTTCATGTAGGATATAATATAAAATCATTAACTTATGTGTACAAAATAAATAATAATGAGCTAAGAAACGTATTTAATAGAAAATATGTATATCACTCCGAGGTGAAGCTTAATTTAGACGAAATGAGGATTACGGCAGAATCTTTAGTTGGGACTCATGATTTTCAGTATTTAGCCACTGAAGCAGCTAATACTAAATCAACTATTAGAACTATTAATTATATAAATATAATAGAAAAAGAAGGTATGATTGAAATAGAGATTAATGCAGATGACTTCTTATGGAATATGGTGAGAATTATTATAGGGAGCCTTTTAGAGGTTGGTAAAGGAAAAATTAATGCAATGGGTATAGAAAAATTGTTAAATGAAGAAACAGCATCAGAATATATTCCAATGGCTAAAGCAAAGGGCTTATGTCTAAGAAATGTTGAATATTAAGGAAGGAAGATGATTAATATATGAAAGTAATTGCTATTAACGGAAGTCCGAGGAAAGANTGGAATACTGCATCGCTACTTCAAAAGGCTCTTGATGGGGCTAAATCTATGGGTGCTGATACAGGAATGGTAAATTTATATGATTTAAATTTTAAAGGTTGTACTAGTTGCTTTGCCTGTAAAATAAAAGGAAGTAAGTTTGTAGGTCGGTGTGCTATGAAAGATGAATTAACGAGCACCCTGGAAAATATTTCAGAATGTGATGTTTTATTTTTGGGTTCTCCTATATATTTGGGTAATGTTACTGGAGAAATGCACTCGTTTTTGGAACGCCTAATATTTCCAAGTATCACATACAATGCTGATATTGCATCCTTTTTTAAAGGCAAGGTATCTACAGGTTTCATTTATACGATGAATGGCCCAGAGGGGTATATGAAACAAAATAACTATGAGGCTATATTTAATTGCAACAAAAATTACTTGGGTAAATTGAATGGAACATCAGAGTTTTTACTTTCCATGGATACATACCAATTTACTGATTACGAAAAATATGAATCCTCAATGTTTAATGAAAAACATAAGGCAGAGGTAAAAGCAAAACAATTTCCTATAGACTGCCAAAAATCATTTGATATGGGTGCTAGATTGGCACAAATCTAGGTAAATATATAAAAAAGAGATAATACCAAGGGTTTACCCCTATTGGTATTATCTCTTTTTTATAGAATCTTTTTAGTTAACTGTTACTATCTCATACTCATCAGTACCAAAGCCAATTGCTTTAGCATGGTCAAGTCCAACTTTCCAATTAGTATCAGGATGAATATTTGAAAATTTGTCCTCACCCTCATGATAATGGTTATCAGAAAGTTCGCATCCATACAATGCTGTTGCACTATTCACCATATCAACGCAGGCTTGATCTAAGGCTATCGGGTCAAATGATGCAGCAATACCAATATCTGGAACAATTGCTACATCGTTTTCTGGGGAACAATCACAGTTAGGAGAAACATTCATTATAAAACTAATATGAAAATTTGGTTTATCTTTAATAACTGCATAGGTGTATTCTGCAATTTTTTCATTAGCACTATCAGCAGATTCATTCCATTTTATCGTTGCAGAGCCGAATCTACAGACTGCAACACATTGACCACATCCTACGCATTTATCATAATCTATAGTTGCTTTTTTATCTTCATTAAAGGTAATTGCTTCGTGTAGGCAATTTTGAATACACTTTCCACAGCTTACACATTTACGATGTTTCATAAAAGGTTTTGAGGCAGAATGCATTTCAAGCTTTCCTCCAACAGAACCTGATCCCATACCTAAATTTTTTAATGATCCACCAAATCCAGTCATTTCATGACCTTTAAAGTGAGTCATGGAAATAATTACATCTGAATCCGCAATTGCTGAACCTATTTTAGCAGTTTTGCAATGTTTTTGGTTAATTGGAATTTCTCTATAATCTCCACCTTTTAATCCATCAGCTATAATTAAGTTACAACCAATTGATATTGGATTAAAACCGTTTTCCATGGCTGATTCAATATGGTCAACAGCATTATGTCTTCTTCCTGAGTATAAGGTGTTTGAATCAGTAAGGAAAGGCTTACCACCAAGTTCTTTTATAAGTTTAACAATTTTTGCAGCATAGTTTGGTCTTATGTAGGAAAGGTTTCCTGGTTCTCCAAAATGAATTTTTATAGCTACGAATTTGTCTTTAAAATCAATGTTTTTAATACCTGCCTCGACTACAAGTTTCTGAAGTTTATCTAATAGGGAATATCCTGGTTTTGTTCTTAGGTTTGTAAAATATACTTTTGATTTTTCCATTCGTTTACCTCCTAGGATTTTTAGGATAGCTTTTATAAATTAAAGTCACCCATTTTATTATTATAACATATTGTAACAGGTGTTTATTTTTTATTGTCTAAGAAAGATTTTAATAATAAAATTTATATAAGATTAAGGGTTTAAAGACATTTTTAATAATGAAAAATACCATAATAAATGGATGAAACGGTTTACAAATTATATATCTAAACTCTGCCTGGGAGGGACATTAATGTATACCCAATTATTTTAGAAATATGTATTGACATAAAATATTTATGGGATTATAATATAATTCGTAAGCTAAATATACGTACACGAAACAATTGTATGCGAAATATATCAAAGGTGGTGATTAAGTGGAGGAATTAAATGAAAGTGTAGAAGTTGCACGTCTTTTTCAAGAAGTAATGCAGTTATTTAAACATAGCATGACTAAATTGCTTAGTGATACAGGAATGTCTGCACCTCAAGGTATGGTTTTGGGACTTTTAAGTAAAAAAAAGAAGATGAAAATTACAGAATTAAGCAATGAGCTTTGTTTATCAAATAGTACAGTATCTGGAATTATAGACAGACTTGAGAAGCAGGAAATGGTAGTACGCGAGAGAAGCATCGATGACAAAAGAGTAGTTTACGTAAGTATATTACCAAACTTTAAAGATATGCATAAAATTTTTCACAAACAATTTAAAAAAAATATTGAACACATAATGAGTAAGGGGAACGCAGAAGAAATTCATAAAATCTTTGAAGGCTTAGATACGCTTAAGAAGCTTTTGAGTGATCAACAAAAATAAAGTAATAACAAAGAATGGGGATGATATTTTTGATTAAATTATTTAGGTTTTTAAAACAGTATACATTGCAGATAATAGTAATAGTTTTATTGATTTTTACTCAAGTGCTTGCAAATCTATATTTACCAACACTTATGGCAGATATAATTGATAAGGGTATAGTACAAAAGGATGCACTTCAAACTATTTCATTTTTAGGTTTTAGTGGAGCTTATAAAGGGATAGATTATATTATTAGAATAGGTGGAATCATGTTAATAATCTCAGCGGGTGGTGTTTTATGCTCAGTTGTAGCTGCATTTTTCTCTTCAAGAACTGCTGTAGGACTTGGTAGGATTATTCGTAATAAATTGTTTACCAAAGTTGAAGGATTTTCCTTGCACGAGTTTGATAAGGTTGGTACTGCTACCCTTATAACAAGGACTACGAATGACGTCACTCAAGTTCAAACAGCCACCGTAATGATTTTTTCCATTATGCTTTTCGCACCATTAACTGCAATAGGTGGTATTGTTATGGCTTTAAGAGAGGATGGTCCCCTAACTTGGATTTTCGCAGTTGTAATTCCCCTACTTGGAATTATTATTGGAATAACTCTTAAATTCGCTATGCCATTATTTAAATTGATGCAAGTAAAATTAGACAAATTGAATCTTGTATTACGTGAATCACTTACTGGTATTAGAGTTGTACGTGCATTTAATCGTATTAATACTGAAAAGGTTAGATTTGACGATGCTAACACTGATCTTATGGATAATGCTGTAAAAGTAAATAAAATCATGGCATTTTTAATGCCAATAATGATGTTAATTATGAATGTAACAACACTTGCTATTATTTGGTTTGGTGCTAAAAGAATAGACACTAACAGTATGCAAATTGGTTCATTAATAGCATTTATACAATATGGAATGCAAATATTATTTGGGTTCTTAATGCTTGCTATGGTTTTTATTATGATACCGAGAGCGCAAGCCTCTGCAATAAGAATAAATGAAGTATTAGAAATGCAACCAGAAATCTTTGACCCAAAGATTGTAAAATTGGCTGATAAAAAAAGTGGATATGTTGAGTTTAAGGATGTTACATTTAGTTACTCAGGTGCGGATCAACCGGCAATCAGCAACATAACATTTAGTACAGGACCTGGCGAAACAACAGCCATTATTGGTGGTACAGGTTCTGGTAAATCAACTCTTATAAACTTAATACCTCGTTTTTACGATGTATCTAGTGGCTCCGTATTGGTTGATGGAGTAGATGTTCGCACAATGTCTCAGGAAGTCCTACGCTCAAAGATTGGATTTGTTCCTCAAAATACTGTACTCTTTACTGGAACTATTGCTGAAAATATTAAATATGGTAAATCTGATGCTACTATTGAAGAAATTCAGCATGCAGCAACAGTTTCACAAGCTACGGATTTTGTTAATGGAATGAAAGAAGGGTATGACCATGTTATTGCCCAAGGGGGAACGAACGTTTCTGGTGGACAAAAACAACGTCTATCTATAGCACGTGCTTTAGTTAGAAAACCCGGAATATATATATTTGATGATAGTTTTTCAGCACTTGATTTTAAAACTGATGCAAAACTACGTGCAGCACTTAAAAAGGAAACATCAAAATCTACAGTAATAATCATTGCTCAAAGGGTTGCAACAGTTATGGATGCAGATAGAATTATAGTACTAGATGAGGGTAGAATTGCAGGAATAGGAACCCACAAGGAACTTTTAACTAGTTGTAAGGTATATCATGAGATTGTATCTTCACAGCTTTCAGAGGAGGAATTATCATGAGTGAAAATAATAAGAACAATAAATCAAGCAGAGGCATGGGACGCTCGGGTGGGCCAATGGGATCTTTCGCCAGTGGTCCAATAGTTAAAGCAAAAGATTTCAAAGGTACATTAAAAAGGCTTTTAAGTTATTTAAAGCCTCAAAGAACTAATTTTATTCTAGTTTTTATATTTGCGATCATCAGTACTATTTTTACAATAGTAGGTCCTAAGATTTCAGGATGGGCAATAACTAGATTAGGTGAAGGTATAATGAACAAATTTGGGTTAATTCAGTTACATTTACAGCAAGGCAAAATAGCAGAGATTATAAAGGCCAATCCTGCAGCTGCACAAAGTCCAAAAGTGATTAAGGGCCTTGCACAAATAAAAGATGCGACTGCTAAGATAATGAATGTAAATGGTGGTCAGATAGATTTCACATATATAAAGAATATTATTCTTTTATTACTAGGATTATATTTAGTAAGTACAGTTTTTGGATTCCTTCAACAATATATAATGGCTGGAGTTGCACAGAAAACTGTTTACAACTTGCGTCGTGAAGTTGAAGAGAAGCTTTCAAAGCTACCACTTAAATTCTTTGATTCAAGAACTCATGGTGAGATATTAAGTCGTGTAACTAATGATGTTGATAACATTTCAACAACCCTTCAACAAAGTCTTACACAGCTTATTACGGCTATTGTTACTATCATTGGTATTGTCATTATGATGCTAACAATAAGTCCATTAATGACACTAGTTGTTATTTTAACATTGCCACTATATATTGCCGTAACATCTTTTGTAGCAAAGCGTTCACAAAAATATTTTGCTGCTCAGCAAAAGGAAATTGGGGAACTTAATGGTCATGTTGAAGAGATGTATACTGGTCACAAAATTGTTAAATCTTTTGGACATGAGAAGGACTCTATCGAAGAATTTAGAAATATTAATGATAGATTATACAATGCAGGTTGGAAAGCTCAGTTCATATCAGGAATAATAATGCCTATGATGAGATTCGTTAGTAATATAGGTTATGTAGTAGTTTGCGTTGTGGGTGGACTTTTAGCAACACAAGGTAAAATCAGTATTGGTGATATTCAAGCCTTTATTCAATACTCTAATCAGTTTACTCAACCAATAGTTCAAACTGCAAATATTGCAAATATTATTCAATCAACAGTAGCATCAGCTGAACGTATTTTTGAATTACTAGATGAGGTTGAAGAGATTGAAGAAACTGCGGATACTAAGGTAATTGAATTTCCTAAGGGAGAAGTTAAGTTTGAACATGTTGATTTTAGTTATAAATTAGAAGAACCTCTTATTACAAACATGAACATTGATGTAAAGAGGGGTCATACAATTGCAATTGTTGGACCAACAGGTGCTGGTAAAACAACATTAGTTAACTTGCTTATGAGATTTTATGAGATAGATGCAGGTAAAATTACAGTTGATGGAGTGGATATAAGAGACATAAAACGTGGAGAATTACGTAATATGTTTGGTATGGTGCTTCAGGATACTTGGCTATTTAATGGTACAATAATGCAAAATATTGCTTACGGCAAAGAGGGAGCAACTGACGAGGAAGTTATGAAGGCAGCACGGGCCGCTCATGCCCATCACTTTATTAAGACTCTTCCTGATGGATATAATACAATATTAAATGAAGAAGCTTCAAATATATCACAGGGCCAAAAACAACTTCTTACTATAGCTAGGGCAATACTTGCAAATCCTACTATTATGATACTTGATGAGGCTACAAGTAGTGTTGATTCAAGAACAGAAGTCTATATACAAAGGGCAATGACTGAGCTTATGCAAAATAGAACAAGTTTTGTAATTGCACATAGACTTTCTACAATTAGAGATGCAGAATTAATATTAGTTATGAATAAGGGAAGTATTATTGAAATGGGTAACCATAATGAACTTCTTGCTCAAAAGGGCTTCTATGCAGATCTTTATAATAGTCAGTTTAGCGGGGCAGATTTAGATAATGAAGTAATATAAAAGAAATACACTGTAGAAAATTCTACAGTGTATTTCTTTTATTCATTCTTAATTTCTCCGTATTACCTCAATATAACATTATATTCCTTAAGCCAAGTATTTACTTGAATTAAATAAGCAATAAGTTGAGGCCCTGTCATAAGTTGACCATACCAAGGATTCTTATATGCATTACCACCTGAATCAACTATCTCTTGAACATGTTTTTGATTTATGATTTGTAGTATTGGAGAGGATTTATCCTTTAGTATATTATTCATAAGTTTTTGAACTGCCATAGTATAGTTAGGGTTATGTGTTTTTGGATAAGGACTCTTTTTCCTCCAAAGAACGTCATCAGGAAGTAAACCTGTAAGAGCTTCTCTTAAAACTCCCTTTTCACGACCTTTATAATACTTCATATCCATAGGAATATTGTAGGCATATTCTACAAGTCTTTGGTCTGCGAAAGGAACTCTTACCTCAAGGCCGCTTGCCATACTCATTCTATCTTTTCTTGTTAGCAAGGTTATCATGAACCATTTTATATTTAAATAGAACAATTCTCTCATTCTATGCTCTCGTGGGCTCTCACCCTCAAGTTTTGGAACTTGTCTTAAACTTTCATCGTATTTTTCTTGAACATATTCTTCTAGGGGGAGACTTTGAAGATCAGGAGATAATATGCTTCTTCTATCACTTACGAATTTTGACCAAGGGAAAGTGGTTGCATTTATATCTTCTTCACGTCTAAACCATGGGTAACCACCAAATAATTCGTCAGCACACTCGCCGGATAGTGCAACTGTAGAATTTTTTCTTACCTCTTTGCAAAAGAGGTATAATGAAGAATCCACGTCTGCCATGCCTGGTAAATCAGTAGCAATAACGGCATCTTTAAGATATGATGCGAGCTCGGGGGTATCAATAAGTATATCGTGATGATCTGATCCAATATAGTNTACCATTTTATAAATCCAGTCAGCATCTGTATTTGGTTGGAATTCCGTAGGTTTAAAAAACTTTCTGTTATCAACATAATCTATAGAATAGGTATTTAAGTTAGGCAAATTATTCTTTTTAAAATATGAGGAAGCCACCGCTGAAATTATACTTGAGTCAAGTCCACCAGATAAAAAAGTACACACTGGAACATCAGCAACTAGTTGTCTTTCGATTGAATTTATAAGCAGGGATCGCACGTGTTCTGCGGTTGTAGATAAATTTTCATCATGCGACTTAGCAGTAAGTTTCCAATATTCCTCTGTTTTGATGCCATCTTTACTATAACTCAAGCGAAAAGCAGGAGGCAATTCTTTTATATTTTGAAAGATACCACTACCAAGAGGTCTTGCAGGTCCAAAACCAAATAGTTCAGTAAGGCCTTGCTTATCAAGAATTGGTTCTACTAATGGATGAGCTAGGAGCGTTTTTATTTCAGATCCAAATATTAAAGAATTATCTTTTATTGTATAAAATAGAGGTTTAACACCTAAAGGATCCCTTGCTAAAAATAGCGTTTGATGTGTTTCATCCCAAACCCCGAAAGCATAGATTCCATTTATATGTTTAACACATTCGACCCCCCAGAAAATATAGGCGACTAGAAGCACTTCAGTATCAGAATAGGAGGTAAAACTAAATCCATTTTCTTTTAATGTTTTTCGAACATCCTCTGTATTATATAGCTCACCATTATAAACTATAGTATAGGTGGTATTTCCTATTTTTTTTGTCATAGGCTGAGCTCCGCCTTCTGGGTCAACAACTACTAGACGTCTATGACCTAATATAGCATGCTTTGAAAAATAAAAACCACTGGCATCAGGTCCTCTTTTTTTTAAGGTATCAGTCATTTTAAAAAGAATTCTATTATCTTTTTCAATATTAGCGTACAAATTAATCCATCCTGCAATGCCGCACATTTTATCATCTCCTAAAATTAAATAACATTGTCATATATATCTTATGTAGTTTAATTTAAATGGTGTATTTAAAATCTAAGTTTTTCAACTTCTCATGACCAAAGCGTCTACGATCATTTCTATTCTTAAAGGTGAGATGAAGAAATTCAAGGTTAGTTGAATATAAACGATATAATAAATATGAAAATTTTTAAATAATGTCAATTTTTAATGAAGTACTATTAGAATAATTTATTTAGGAGTGGTGTTATGATGAAAAGCTTAAAAATAAAATCAAAATTATTATTATTAATTTTAATTTTTACTACAGGCTTTCTGTTATTTGGACTTATTGTCTTTAGAACAGTAACAGAAATAAAAATAAGCGGAAAAATGTATAATAATATAATTTTAGGCAAAGACCTTATTGCGGACATTCTTCCTCCTCCTCAATATATTATTGAAACTAATCTTACGGCATATGAATTATTGAATGAAACAGATAAAAATAAAATTGAATCGTTAATAAAATATGAAGCACAGCTAAAAGAAAATTTTGAATCTGAACATGCTGTTTGGAACCATAATTTGCCAGAAGGCGACACGAAAAGAATAATGATAAAAGATTCTTATAAGCCTGCAGTGCAATTTTTTGAAATATTTGATAATGAATTCATTCCTGCTATAAGGAATGGGAATAAAGAAAAAGCTAAGCAAATAATGGTCTCAAAACTGGATAATTTATATGTAGAACATAGACAATACATAGATAAAGTGGTGGCACTTGTGGATAAACAAAATTCTGAAATTGAGAAAATTGCAAAGAAAACTATTAGCTCAGATATTTTATTACTTATTTCAATGATAGGTATAATAATAATTGTAACAACAGCTTTTTGCGTTACTCTTATTAAAAGTATAACAAAACCTTTGACTATGATTACAAAACATTTAAGTATGGTTGCAACTGGTAATTTTAACGTAATCATACCTCCTGAGTATTTAAAATCAAAGGATGAATTGGGAGAAATAGCTATAGCCACTGATAGAATGCAAAATACTATAAGGTCTATTATTCATAAACTTAATATAATGAATCAAATAATGCTAAGTAAAACTAAAAATGCAATTATTGTAACAGATATAAGTGGAAAAGTAGTAGATTTTAATGGATTTGCAGAGGAAATATCTGGATTTAAAAAGGAGACAATCATAGGAAAGATTATTTTTGATTTGAAAGTAACAGGACGCCTTTTTAATAATGTTTTAAATAATCACAAATTTTATGAAAACCGTGAGGTGAGATTTACAAATGATAAAAAAGAATATATTTGCCTTGCGGATGTGCAACTTATTCAAGATGAAAAATCAAATATTATAGGAGCTTTTGGACAATTTAGAGACATTACAGAAAGATATTTGGCGGAAGATAAATATAATTATTTAGCATATTATGATGAGTTAACAGGACTTCCAAATAGAAGATATTTTAAAGAAATATTAAATAAGTACATCGACAATTATACATGCATTTCAGAAGATGTATCACTTATATTTTTAGATTTAGATAAATTTAAAATGATTAATGATACATTTGGTCAATCTAAGGGCGATTTATTATTAAAAGAAGTTGCAATTATATTAAAAGAATGTTTGAAAAAGGAGGATCATATTTTTCGGTTTAGTGGAGATGAATTTGTATTATTATGTTTTAATATAAAAACTAGAGAACAAGCAATTAAGCTTGCAGAAAAGATTATGAATGTTTTTATTAAAGCAATTGTAATTGATGACTATCAATTGCATGTGACAGCGAGTTTAGGAATTTTGTTATATAATGAAAACCAAACAAATTATGAAAATTGTTTAATTTATGCTGACAATGCTATGTATAAGGCAAAGGCTAATGGGAGAAATGGCTATGTAATTTATGATTCAGTTTTAAAAGATTCATTTCAAGATAAATTAACCCTAAAGATGGACATTGAAAAAGCATTAGAAAATAATGAATTTATACTGTATTATCAGCCACAAGTGAATATAAAAAATGGAAATATAATTGGAGCTGAAGCACTAATTAGGTGGATGCATAAAGAAAAAGGAATGATTTTTCCCGATGAGTTTATTACAATAGCTGAGGAGACAGGATTAATTTCTAAAATAGGAGAATGGGTATTAAGAGAGGCTTGTGCTCAGTTGAAAAGATGGCAAAGCATTAATTTAGGCTTAATAAAAATAAGCGTAAATTTATCAGCCCAACAATTTCTAAAAAGTGACTTAACTGAAGTTGTTAAAGATACCTTATTTAAAGTCGGGCTCCATCCCAAATATTTAGAATTAGAAATTACTGAAAGCATGGCAATGGAGGTCAATTATGCAATAAAAACATTAAAAGAATTAAATGAATTAGGGGTTAGTCTTAGTATTGATGATTTTGGAACAGGATATAGTTCATTAAGTTACTTGAAAAAATTCCCTATTAATTTTCTGAAAATAGATAAATCATTTGTTATGGATATCATGAATGATGAAGGTGATGCAAGTATAGTTGGCACTATTATTTCTATGGCACATAATTTGGGTTTGCAAGTTATAGCCGAGGGCGTTGAGGATAAGCAGCAATTAAGATTTTTACAATTACGTAATTGCGATTTTGTACAGGGGTATTATTTTAGTAGACCAATATCCGCAGAGGATTTTGAAAAGGAATTTTATAATCTTCAAAAGGAATTTAAAGAAAAATACTAGATATACTCCATGGAAATAACAAAATGATTACTATTAGTACTGTTTATTAAGTTTATAGTGTAGTAAAATTAAATATAGGTATAAAAAATGTTTGAAATATAAAAATCTATTAACTAATAAAAAAAGGAGGTAAGATTAAATGGTTAAAGTTGAAAGTTTTTCATTAGATCACACAAAGGTTAAAGCGCCTTTTGTAAGAAAGTGTGAGGTTAAGACAGGGGTGAAGGGTGATAAAGTAACAAAGTTTGATTTAAGGTTTATGCAACCTAATGAAGAGTTTATGGATATATCATCTATTCATACCTTAGAGCATTTACTTGCTGGGTACATGAGAGAAGTGATGGATGGAATTATAGATATTTCACCTATGGGTTGTAGAACCGGGTTTTATATGATTACGTGGAATGAGGTTAGTGTAGACAAGGTTATAGAGACTTTAAATTATGGGTTAAAAAAAGTATTAGAAGCAGAAGATATACCAGCTGCTAATGAAGTTCAATGTGGAAATTATAGAGATCATTCTCTAGAAGGTGCGAAAAAGTATGCTAAGTTAGTCTTAGATAAGGGTTTTAGCAGTAAAATTTATAAATAATAGATTTAGAATTATATTTCGTAAAAACCTATACAATTGCTGCTTGTGCTTATAAACATACTATGATAAACTAGAAACTAATTAAAAAAATAAACTACCTAGGGTAGAGGTGCTGTGTCTATTAGTACTTATTCGGAGCAGGCATGCAAAGATGAATAAGAAAAGGAGCTGTAGCCGAAGAAGATATATTTGGTAAAGTTATTTTCTGGGTTTGTATATAATATGTACAAAATTGTCACTGATTTTCAGTGGAGAGCTACAAGGTACACGAAGTTTGTGTAAAGATATATTTATGCAGCAAAGGTGTTCCTTTGCTGCATTGTTTTTTTTTGGAGTTATGTATTGGCATTTTCAAAGAAAAATCTAAAAGTATTGGTAGTTTATTTAAGAATGTATTAAATTATAGCACCGCAGGTGATAATTAATAGGAGTGATTTGATTATGGCAGTAGTTGTTCAAAAATACGGAGGTTCATCTGTAGGGACTACAGAGAAAATTAAAGGTATAGCAGAAAGTATAGTAAAGAGAAAAAACAAAAATACAGAGTTAGTTATAGTAGTATCCGCTATGGGGAAGACTACAGACGATTTAGTAACTCTATCAAAAGGGATAGGGGAAGAACCAGATAAGAGGGAATTAGATGCACTTCTATCAACAGGAGAAATAATTTCAAGTGCACTTTTGGCTATGGCAATTAAGGAACTTGGATATGATGCCATAAGTTATACTGCATACCAAATTGGAATTCAAACAAGTGGACAATATGGTAAAGCGTTAATTGACGATATACACGGTAATAAAATTAAAAAAAGTTTAAAAGAAGGTAAAATTGTAATAGTTGCTGGATTCCAAGGAATAAATGGAGAGGGTGACATTACAACACTCGGTCGAGGTGGTTCTGATACTACAGCAGTAGCTTTGGCCGTTAAGCTTAATGGAAGATGTGAAATATATACAGATGTTTCTGGAATATATAGTGTAGATCCTAGAGCATACAGCGCTGCTAAAAAATTAGATGAGATAGAATACGAAGAGATGCTAGAACTCGCAAGTTTGGGAGCTCAAATAATGCATTCGAGGTCAATTGAGCTAGCTCAAAAATATGGTATACCTATATATGTAGGCTTAAGCAATAGTGATATTAAAGGAACTGTAATTAAGGAGGTAAATAACGTGAATATGGAAAGTAAACCAGTAACGGGCATAGCTACTAATGATGAGGATGTCGCAGTAACCTTGCAACAAATACCTAAAGACGTGAACATATTATCCACTATATTTGAAGCTATTGGAAGTAAAAGAATTAATATAGATATGATAAGTCAATCATCACCCATAGATGGAATGGTAAGTGTATCATTTACAATGCCTAAAGAGGGTTTAAAGGACAGTTTGAAAATTATAGATAAATTAATAGTTGGCAATAAAGTTATAGTTGATGAGGATATTACCAAATTCTCAGTTGTGGGGCTTGGAATGAAGACGACTTCTGGAGTCGCTGCTAGAATGTTTAGAATTTTTAACAAAAACGATATTGAAATTAAAATGATTACTACGTCTGAAATTAGAATTACTTGTGCTATTAAAACTAGTGACAAATTAAAGGCCATACAGGTTGTTGCAAAAGAATTTAATCTGTAAATAAGGCACCGACAGAAGGAGGGATTTATATGAGATTTTTTGGTAATATAAAGGTTGAAGATAATAAGTTAAATATTGCAGGAGTTAATGCTGAAGTTCTAGCTAAGGAATACGGTACCCCTCTTTACGTTATGGATGAGAAACTTATACGGGATAATTGTAGAAGATTCTATAACTCTTTTAATGCACAAGGTGGACAGAATAAGGTAGCTTATGCGGGAAAAGCATTTTTAACTATCGCAATGTGTGAGATTGTGCATTGCGAGGGTTTATATTTAGATGTAGTTTCAGGAGGAGAATTGTATACCGCCTATAAGGCTGGGTTCCCATTAAAAAAGGTATATTTCCATGGCAACAATAAAACTATTGATGAAATCGCCATGGCAGTAGAACTTGGAGTGGGGACATTTGTGGTAGACAATCTCCATGAAATGGAGATTATAAATGAAAAGGCAAAGGAAAAGGGCATTATCCAACGGGTTCTTCTTAGAATAACACCAGGTATAGAAGCGCATACTCATGATTACATAAAAACTGGACAAATTGATTCGAAATTTGGATTTACTACATTAAATAATGAATTGGAAGAGGTAATAAAAACTGCATTAGTTCTATCAAATATAAAACTTGCAGGACTTCATTGTCATATAGGATCTCAAATTTTTGAATTACAACCTTACAGGGATGCAGTGGAAATAATGACGTCATTAATTAAAGATATAAAGGAAAAATTTAATTATGATATAGAAGAATTAGATTTAGGTGGAGGTTTTGGTGTTTATTATGATAAAGGTGATGAGCCAAAGAAAATAGAGGAGTTTTGCGACATAATAATTGAGGAAGCTAAAATTAAATGCAAAGAATATGGGATAAAACATCCTATTCTTGTTATAGAGCCAGGAAGGTCAATTGTAGCTAACGCAGGCATTACATTATATACAGCAGGCGCTATAAAGGATATACCAGAAGTTAGAAAATATGTGGCAGTGGATGGTGGAATGACAGATAATATAAGGCCAGCCTTATACAATGCACAGTATCAATGTGTACTCGCAAATAGGATAAGTGGACCTTGCATGGAAGTAGTCACAATTGCGGGTAAGTGTTGTGAGAGTGGGGATATATTACTCGAGGGAGTGGAGCTTCCAAAGGTCAATAGTGGGGACATTGTAGCTATACTTTCAACTGGTGCTTATGGATATTCAATGAGTAGCAACTATAATAAAATACCTAGGGCTCCTGTAGTTCTAGTAAACGAAGGTAGCCATAGAGTTATATGCAAAAGACAAACTTACCAAGATATGATAAGTAATGAAGTATGTTTATAAGTAATAAGAGCATCTAAGGCAATTCTAAAGGGAACATAACAATGATTAGTTGTTATGTTCCCTTTATTGTGCGCGGAAATTTTTCATTAAAAATAGTTATTATTGTTTAACGACATTTCAGAAGGAAAGTCTCCCTATTCTACAAGTGGGAGGATAACGATTGAGAATTGTTATCTACCCCCAGAGACCCACCCAGAGGATACGTGCAATAACAAATAGAAAACTTCAGAAGGAGTTTAAATCTCCTTCTGAAGTCGTTAATATTGCAGCACCGCAGGTGATGATTTAACACTTAATCTTTGTATCTTCTTCTAGTCAAACTATACTTGCATTTTAAAGCATAATTTATTGATATTTAGAGTATTGCTATTCCTTGTGCACCAATTTGAGGTAATTTTGTATCTTGATAAATCTGTAATAGAACTAAATGTCCATTATTATCAATTTTAAACACACTGATTGAGCCTTCTCTACCATTTAATACATAAAAGTTTTTGTCATACATGTCTATTCCACTATCAATTGGGCCCCCTGTTGTATTAGGTGTACTTGGTATACTTTCTACAACAGTAAGAGTCCCCCCATTATTAATACGATATCGAGTTATTGTGCCACTACCAGTGTTAGAGGTATAAGCATAATGCTCATTAGGATCAACGCAAACCCAACAAGTGGCCGTTTGATTATCTAAGACAGAACCACTAATAACATCTAGAGCTCCATTATTCATAACCCTATAAGAGGATAATGCATTTGGACCTACCTCAGCAACTACCAAAAGATTATTATTAAGATAAGCTGAGCCAAAAGGACCTACACCATTAGATGGAGTTACAGTTGGTCCATTTAGCATTCCATTGCAATTTACATTATAAACACTGAGATTATTGGTTACAGCTTCACTTACAACAAGTTTATTATTGGAAGGTCTTGAAACAATGCTAAGGTGTCCATCTGAATCAATATGAAATCCAGTAACATTAGCAGCGGACTTAGGTGGGTTACCGGCATTTGTTACATAAAGATTGTGGTTA
>JGI24146J20443_1000773_pt1 | contig 22656 bp, 21 predicted proteins | sample BarGraIncub1131A_FD_20443 | JGI IMG/M metagenome (IMG submission 20443) | reverse complement strand
TACGGTGAAAATGAGAATGCTATCCGGACTCAGGTTTGGTGTACGCTAATTGCTCAGTTGTTAATGACGGTCATCCAAAAGATGGCTTCAACAAAGAAAGCCTTTTCAGTGGTGGCCTCGTTAGTTAGAATTCACCTGATCAGTCTACTTGATCTGTTTGAATTGCTTCGAAGCACAAAACGTGAATACTTAAAGAAAAGGAGCTCACCTTCTTCGAACCAGCAAATCAGTTTTGCATTTTAAGGGGGTGACTTTTAAGAAAATAAATTCAATAGTTGATTATCATGTAATTACATTGCAAAAGAATCGTAATTGCATTTTAGTCGGATAATAGTGATATTAAATAATTAATTACATTTATGAAAATCATTTCATTCATCATACCTGTGTATAATGTAGAGAAATATATCGGAAAATGTCTTAATAGTATATTCAGCCAAAATGTAAGTGAGGATAATTTCGAGGTAATTGTTATAAATGACGGAACTCCAGATAATTCAATGGAAATAGTCTTTGAATTTGGACGTAAATTTAACAATATTAAAATTATCGAACAGCAAAATCAGGGGCTTAGTGTTGCGCGGAATAAAGGATTAGAAGTTGCTACTGGAGAGTATATATGGTTTGTTGACAGCGATGATTCTTTAATGGATAATTCTATAAAGGAAATATGTGAAATCATCCAATTGAGAAGTGTAGATGTAATTGTAACGCTTCTTAATCGATTGAAAGAAGATTCGGGTGAGTCTATGTTAGAAAAGTATCCGGAAACGCTGTGTATAAATAAAGGGCAACAAATGATAGCCGGTAAATATTACCTTTTCAATAAAGGTCAATCTGGAGCTATTCAAAGATTTATTATTAGAAGAGAATTTCTGTTACATCATAAACTTGAGTTTATACCAGGCCTTTTCCACGAAGATAGTGAGTATGGCCCCAGATTACTCTATTTAGCTGATAAAGTTTATTTAAAGAAAAAACCTGTTTATAATTATCTTTTACGAAGTACAGGATCAATTATGGCAATGATTTCAATTAAAAATTTAGAGCACATAATTTTAATTTTTAATTCACTTATGGTTTTTTGTGATCTAAAAGTAGTGAATAAAGATAGGTTGAAATTTAAAGCAATAGCATACGATATACTAATGTTATCTATAAAATTTGGGCAAACATATTGGAATACTAAAGAATTTGATTTTTTTTATTCTAATAACAAATCTGTATTCAAAAAAAATGCATGGGCACTTAAGGGTGATTGTGATTATAATTTTAAAAATGCATTCTTTATGTTGTGGTACAGAATTGATACTTTGAATTGTTACAAATTCAGACATTTCATAGCAGAGATGCATAAAATAAACAAATGAATATATTCTTTATTTATAAGTTGAGTAGGTTTAAACTGAAAAGTTTTTACCTACTCGATAATAAAATACTTAAATTTAAATATAAATGAAACAAAAATATGATTTTGTACTTTTCGGAAATTATTTTGGAAGTTTAAATCATTAAAGTATCCGGCAACAGTCAATACTTTTTCTTTAGATCATTTATTGTTTTGGATATCAATAGGTATTTGTTATTCTATAAAAATAAGAAATATCCCTGAAAGAACTTTAATTAAAATGTTATACAATTGATATCGATATCTAATTTTAAAAATAGTCTTGTCGATTTTGAATAAGATAATTTATTAATCATAAATATTATTAAATATTATGTCATTGCCTAAAGTTTTAATTATTGGACAACCATTTAACAATGATACAGGGGGTGGGATTACCCTATCCAACCTTTTTAATGGTTGGGATAGAGATAAATTGGCAGTAGCTTGTTCAGGATACAGCCTACATGATAATATCGATACAGAAGTTTGTAATACCTATTATCAACTTGGATATAAAGAACAAAAATGGCGATTCCCTTTTAATTACCTGCAACGGAAATATTCTTCTGGTCTTATAAAATTCGATGGAAAAACAATTCAAAATCTGACAATTACAAAGTCTAAACTTCGGGTAAAAATAATTATGGATTTTTTTATCCCATTTCTGAAATATATCGGACTGATTCATTACATTTATAAAACCGGACTATCTGTAGATTTTTGTAATTGGTTAGATGATTTTAATCCCGATGTTATTTATGATCAAACTGCATTCAGAGATGATATTTTGTTTTGTATCTCGGTTCATTCTTATCTGAAGAAACCACTAATTTTTCATATGATGGACGACTGGCCTTCAACGATTAGCTATAAAGGACTTTTTAAAAAATATTGGCAAAATAAAATTGATCATGAATTCAGAGATTTATTGAACAGAGCTGCTGTCTTAATGAGCATTAGTGAGGAAATGTCAAATGAATACAAAATTAGATATAACAAAGACTTTATTCCATTTCACAACACCATAGATATCGATTTTTGGCAGAAACACCAAAGAAATAATTATGAATTAAATGAAAGTCCTACTATATTGTATGCGGGTAGGGTTGGCCTTGGTATTGAAAAATCATTAGAATTATTTGCTAAAGCAATACAGCGGGTAAACGAGGAATTAGAAATATCTATAAAATTCATTTTACAAACGCAAGAAAAACCGTTATGGGTTAAGAATTACAAAAATGTAGTATATAATAATTTTGTTCCATATAATGATTTGCCAAAAATATTTTCCGAGACTGATTTCCTTCTTTTGCCGTACGACTTTTCCCCATTGTCTATAAAATATATAAGATACTCAATGCCTACTAAAGCTCCTGAATACATGGTTAGCGGAACGCCCATTATTATTTTCGCTCCTGAGGTAACCGCAATTGTAAAATATGCAAAGAAATATGAATGGGCTGAAGTAATTACAGAAAATAATATTAGTGAGATATCCGGAGCAATTAAGCATTTAATTGAAAGCAAAGAATTGAGACAATATATAGCACAAAATGCAATAAAAATTGCTGAGAAGAATCATAACTCAATTGAGGTCACAGATAATTTTAAGGAAGTAATTTGTTCATTAGTAAATGAATCATAATTTTCATTTCAGTTTCCTAACGTACAAAAAGTTTGTTGTATTAATCTATTGAACTAATAATATGTATAATATAGTCATTGGTATTCCTACCTATAAGAGACCGTTAATGTTGAAAAAGTTAATTCTCAGTATTACCGACTGCAATATAAATAAGTCATTAATAAAAGATATTAATATTATTGTTGTTGACAATGACATTGACAAAACTGCTGAAAAAATTGTAAAAGAACTAATAGATAGATTTTATGGTATCCATAAATTGAACTATTACAATTATCCGGTTAAAGGTCTTTCTAATGTAAGAAATGAATTATTTAATAAGGCTTTAGAATTCAATCCTGATTATATTGTATGTATTGACGATGATGAATACCCAGCTTCTGATTGGCTGAATCAATTATTATTAACCACTACAATACTTAAAGCAGATATCACCCAAGGGCCCGTAATTCCAGTATTTGAAAACGAAGTATCACCCTATATCTCCAATTGGTTTAAATATCAAAAAATCAAAAATCATAAAAGGGTAAAATTCTTCTGGACAAGCAACTTTATTATAAGTGTAAGTTTCTTATTAAAACATAAAATAAAATTCGATGAGCGTTTTAATATTACGGGTTCTGAGGATTCTTACTTTGGCGTCACCGCTTTAAAGAAAGGTGCAAAAATATTTTGGGCAAGCAATGCTATAATATATGAGACTATTCCAGCCAAAAGGGCAAAGCTAAAATGGTTAATTAAGAGAAGCTATAATGGTGCCATAAACTTTACCTATATCTTAAAATTAGAGAAAATCTATTTTGGATTACTAAAAAAAACTATAATTAGTATTGCATATTTTATAATTGGAGGTATATCTCTGGTTGTCATACCTTTCCCATTCAGGTGGAAATATTGGGGTGTACTTAAAATGTCAGAAAGCATTGGTAATTTTGCAGGATTATTTGGTATCCAATTTCATGAGTATGCCAAGGATAGATAATATGTGGTATTTAAATTCTTCAATTTCTAATCAAAGTTTCTTGATTAATTACCAGGTTACATTAGCTGGAATATTTTAACAACTTGATTCAATGATAATAAATAAGGGTTATATGCAATTTTTTAAGGAGATAATGAATGATAATAGTTTTTAGGGGTTATGGTAATCATAGTAATAGATTGTTTCAAGCAATCAATATTGAAGCTTTTTGTATTGAAAATAAAGTGGACTATTTAAATCCTAGTTTTAAGGATATGTCAAAATACTACGGTATAAAAAACAACTTTTTTGACCCTGCTATATGCTTTTTAATGAGGATTTTTAAAAAAATAAAACTTATTAAAACTTTAGATTTTAATAATTTTGATCAAAATGAACTCTACTCTAATACAATTCTCAAAAAGAGATTAATATTTGCACAAGGATGGTGTTTTAGAGCACATGGATTAACTAAAAAGTATCAAGATTATTTGATTGGAAAATATTCATTACTACCTGATCTTTATATTGAAAATGATCTCTATAAATATTTTATTACATTAGATCGCAATGAATATATTATTATTGGAGTTCATATTCGTAGAGGTGATTATAAGTACTGGGAGAATGGGAAATATTACTTTACAGATGATATTTATCAAATGTATATGAATAGTATTTCCAGTGAATTGAAAAAACGATCAAATAAGAAGATTAAATTTATTTTATTTTCAAACGAAAACATAAATATAAATAGAACAGAGGATATAATCGTTTCAAACAATGAATGGTATATTGAGCAGTTAATTATGAGCAAATGCGATTATCTAATTGGTCCGCCAAGTACATTCACATTATGGGCAAGTTATATTGGAAGAGTAAAATATTATCAAATAAAAGACAATACAGGTAATATTGATATTAATGATTTTTCATATTGCTTAGGATTGGAAAAGTAAATTATTACCATATAAAAGGCAACTTAACTTGCAATAAATTCTGATTTAGGAATGGAGTAGTTATATGAAATAGGTTAAAATTTAAATGATAAAGAAAATAATAATTAATGCTGACGATTTTGGATTAAATTCATCAGTCAATAAAGCAATTGTTGAATCATTTGGTAATGGGTTAATTAATAGTACAACATTAATGGCTAATATGCCGGGTTTTGACGAGGCCGTTGAATTGGCTTATAAACATAATATTATTAATAAAATAGGAATCCATCTAACATTGACTGAAGGTCAGCCTATAACGACTAATATGTCTAAAAGAGATTTATTTAATGATATGCATAATTCAAACATAAAAAGATATAAAAGAAATTTATTCTTTTTATCGAAGAGTGAGAAAGAAATAATATATAATGAATTTGCCGCTCAAATTCTAAAACTTAGAAATGCTGGAATTAAAATTACACATATTGACACGCATCATCACACACATGAAATATGGACTATAACACAACTTATTTTTTCATTGTTAGGGACATATAAAATTCCTTCGATGAGAATTCTCAATAACCTTAATCAATCGACTAGTTATTATAAAGGAGGCTATAGGAAACTTATTAATAAAATCATAAAAATAAAAGGTGTAAATAATACAGATTATTTGGGAAATCAATTGGAGGCTATCTGGCAATTAAATCATGATCCAAAGTTTTTTGAATCAAAAAGATTAGAAATAATGGTACATCCTGATTACAACCAAAGTGGAATTATTATAGATAGAATAAAAGATCAGGAAGTAAATTTTGACCATACAGAAATCTTTAGGAGACTAATTAAATTGAATGGATAGAAAAACTTAACTATATTTTCCAATGAGATTTATTTTAGAATTTTTATCTCTGATTTGTATGGAGGTTAAATTGATATACTCTTTAATATCTGACTCATACAAAAACGATCCACAATGAGATATAGTCTCATAAAATTTACAATATTTTTTTTTAAAATTCGACATAATAGATTCTAAATTTCCTGTTTCTTTTAATATTAGTTTCAGATGAGTCTAGAATACAGATAATTAAAACATTATAAAAATAATAACAGGTATCTTATGAAAGGTATTAGCATTATCATACCAACATACAACAGGGAACAATTTATTGAAGAAGCGATCCAAAGTGTATTAGATCAAGAATATGAAGGTCGACTCGAGATAATAGTATCTGATGACGGATCATCGGATAGAACTTTAGAAATTGCAGAATCATTTAATAACAGAGTTACTGTTTTGAGAAAACCGGCTAATTGTTTGACTCAAGGAGCATCTAGTACAAGAAATAGAGGGATTAGAGCATCCTCAGAGCCATACATTTGTTTCTTAGATTCTGACGATTTCTTTTTACCCGGCCACCTGAAAAAGATTTCTTTAGCATTGGAATCCGAACAAAATTTGGGTTTTGCATTTTGTCGCACACTTGAAATCAAAGAAGAAAAAGACACAAGATTATTTAAAGCATGGACCAGAGTCCATATAACAAAAAATGACATTTTATATCCTGTAATTTCCAAAAATAACATCGTGTGTACAAACGTCTTCATTTTTCAAAAATATGTTTTTGATAAAGTCGGTGTGTTTAATGAAACTTATATGAATGGAGAAGATGGTGATATGTGGATGCGAATTAGTGAACAATATAAAGGAACATTCGTTGATTATTTTGGGGCAGTACGCCGTAAACATGAATTTAACCAAATCTCCGACACCCGTAATAGAGCCGTTTTAAAATGCCATTCAGAGATTTATAAAAACGCATGCAAACGATATTACCAATCAGGTATAAAAGATTTTTACCGAATTTTTAGGCTCAGAATTTTAGTCTTTAAATATAGAATTTATTATTTTACGCTATTCTTTTATATTTATCGGTATTACATTAACTATAAGAACACCCAAAACACCAAATCGAACGATTGGCATGTATTATCACACTTTCTTTAATGTAATAGACTTATGTTTTAATAAATTAAAAATTCACAAACAATTTTCTAAAGCTAAACAGCTATGATTAGTAAAAAGTTTATACTGCGCTATTTCAAGTATGTATATCCAAAAATTTCTCCAACAAATTATGAAACAATAAGATTATTAAGGTCGATTGAATAACTATCAGAAGATTTAATGCGACAATGGCTGTTAATAAATCTGCAGAACGTTTTTATTCATGCATTTGAAAAATCGCAATACTATTTTGAAACTTTCCATCAAGCAGGAATAAATCCCTATGATATGATTGAAATTACAGACCTACAAGACTTCCCATTAATTATTATGAAGCAATACCGTAATAATATAGATAAGATTATTTCCAGGGATTCAAAGAAGAACTTTCTCATACGTATTCACACAGGTGGAACTAACTACAGGCACGCCTATTGAACTGTATGCCATTTGAGCGACACCGCGCGCGAAAAAGCATTTGGAAATTATGTCTATAGGATGTTAGAAATGGATCTGTTCTTCAAGTCAATATATATGCGTGGAGAAGTCGCTGATAAAAAGGGAATCTATCACAATTTTTGTTTTTTGCATTTAATCTGTATGTATGTCTAATAAAATAGGACTGTCATTTATAAAGTTGGAAAATTACTGTCGGAGCGAGTCGTTTAAAGGATTTGATCCTTATGATGGCTTAAACAGTTCTCTTTTTCGGGCATTTCCATTGGTATCGAAGAATCGAATTGCTAGATTAGCTTGGATACAATTATTTAAGCGTTCACCTCTAAACATAAGACTGGTTGCCGGCATTAAGAAGGAATATAATCCTAAAGCTATTGGATTGTTTCTTTCAGGATATTGCAATCTCTATAAACAGACGAAAGAATCAGAGTACCTTGATAAGATAAATTTTTTCTCCGGTAAACTTTCTTCTCTCGTAAATAAATCTTATAGCGGTGCTTGTTGGGGATACAACTTTGACTGGCAATCAAGAGCATTTTTTCAGCCAAAAAACACGCCGACTATAGTTGCAACAACCTTTATTGGGACTGCGTTACTGGATGCTTATGAAATTACCAGAGAAGATCAATTACTTATGTTAGCAAGGAGCGCCTGTAATTTTATTATTAAAGACCTGAACCGAACTTATGATGATAAGGGGAACTTTGCATTTTCCTATTCTCCTTTAGATAAAACTGTTGTTTTTAACGCTTCTTTACTGGGTAGTCGTCTCCTGGCCAGGGTTTATAGTTTTACCTATGAAAAAGAGTTGCTGGATACCGCAAAGAAATTAGTAGCATTTTGTTGTGATTATCAGAAATATGATGGTTCCTGGAGTTACGGTACATTAGACTTTCATCAATGGATAGATAACTTCCATACCGGGTACAACCTGGAATGTATTGCAGATTACATAAAGTACTCTGGTGATAATAGTTTTGAAGGGCATTTAGCAAAAGGCTTTGATTATTATATTAAAACATTTTTCACCGATGAAGGAGTACCTAAATATTACAGCAATTCTGTTTACCCAATAGATATTCATGCACCGGCGCAGCTTGTTATAACCCTTTCCAAACTGGGTAAGTTTAATGAAAGAAAAGAGTTGCTTGATAAAGTTTTAAATTGGACCATTTTGAATATGCAGTCCGATAAAGGATATTTTTATTATCAGAAAAATAAATACTTTACATCAAAGATCCCTTATATGCGCTGGGCACAAGCTTGGATGTTTTATGCTTTGAGTGAATATTTATTACAGGCTGAAGAACAACAAACTTTAGTTTATATTTCAGAGTAATCATTTTGCATATTAATATTTTTTTGTTTAATTATATTGTCAGGTAATACTCGATTTTGCTGGGATAGTCCAAAAATAAAATAAAATTCATCTTTTTAGAGAATGGCACACCTAAATATTACAATAATAAAATATTCCCATTGGGCATCCACTCTCCAGCACAACTAATTGCAACCTTATTGATAACCAATTTATTTAAAGAAAATAGTGAAACATCAAACAAAGTAATTGACTGGACATGTAAAAATATGCAATCCAAAGAAGGATTTTTTTTCTACCAAATTAAAAAAATGTTTTCTTCCAAAATTGCTTATATGCGATGGTCACAAGCTTGGATGTTTTATGCATTTTCACTTTATTTCAAAGCTTTAATAATTGACTCTAAGAAATTAGATTCAGAAATATAACTATAAATATACATTTTCTACAAATGATATTGCTAATTTTAAAATAATATAGCAAGTGAAAATAATTTCTATCGTTGGAGCCCGACCAAATTTCATGAAAATAGCTCCCTTTATACAGGCTATTTCCATTTATAATCAGCTTTATAAACAAGATACAATTGAACATTTATTGGTGCATACAGGACAACATTATGATGTTCGTATGTCTGAAACTTTTTTTGAAGCATTAGGGATACCTAATCCTGATATTAATCTTGAGATTGGTTCAGGTTCACATGCAGAACAGATTGGTAATACTATGATTGCCTTTGAAAAGGTATTAATTGATCATAAACCTGACTGGGTAGTAGTTGTTGGTGATGTTAATGCAACACTTTCTTGTTCTGTGGCAGCTAAGAAACTAAATATTAAAGTTTGCCATATTGAAGCAGGTTTACGTTCCGGGGATATGACCATGCCTGAAGAAATCAATCGTTTGGTTACTGATAGATTGTCAGATTTATTACTAACCCCTGATCGTATCTCTTCACAAAACTTAAGAAACGAAGGTGTTAATGAAAACAATATTTGTTTTGTAGGGAATATTATGATTGATACTCTTGAAGAAAACCGGGAAAAAGCTTCCGAAATAAGTATAGAAAGTATAATTGAACGTAATTGTGCAGAAGGATTTGACTTTAAGGGTACCATTCCTAAAGACGATCATTTCGCTTTAATGACATTACATCGTCCTTCAAATGTTGACTCAAAAGAAATATTCGAACCACTTATAGATTTTCTTTTAAATGAAGTAACCTTAAAATACACTCTTATTTGGCCTATTCACCCTCGGACCAGGAAACAACTACAAACTTTTGGTCTATGGGAAAAAGTGTGTAATAATAATAATTTGATATTATTAAAACCAATTGGTTACCATGATATGTTACGTTTAAATATTGGTGCTCGTATAATGTTGACAGATAGTGGTGGATTACAGGAAGAGTGTAGTGTATTAGGAACCCCCTGTCTTACTTTACGCTGGAATACTGAACGACCAGTGACTTTACGCGAAAATGGTGGAGCAAGTGTTTTAGTTGGTAATAATATTGAGAGAATTCGTAATGAGTATTATAATACCCTCTCATTGAATGTAAAACCAACACGTCCTGAACTTTGGGATGGAAAAACAGCCGAGAGATGCCTACAGTTTATAATTAAGAATTCATAAATTAACACGTCCAAACTTCTTCTGAATTTAAAAATTTACTTTCTAGAATTTGTTAGAGTTTCATTTTCATAAATATTTATCATTAAACCAAAACTTCTCATTTAATATTATCCCACATTAAAGTCAACAAAAATGAATAATAATCGGATCGACTTTTTAGGCATTCCTGTTGATGTTTTGACTGTACAGGAAACTATTAATAATGTTGATTATGCAATTAAAAACATGAAATGCATTAATCATGTTGTTATAAATGCGGGGAAAGTAGTTTCAATGCAAACCGATAAACAATTATTTGATAGTGTTGTAAATTGTGATATTATAAATGCTGATGGTCAAAGCATTGTGTGGGCATCACATTTTTTGGGGAAAAGATTGCCTGAACGTGTAACTGGGGCTGATCTTATGCAACATTTAGTAAAACTAGCTTTTGAAAGAGGGTATAAGTGTTTCTTCTTTGGTGCAAAGGAAGAGGTTGTGAAAAAGGTTGTTGGAAAATATTCACAATTGTATAGTCCTGATATTATTGCAGGTTATCGAAATGGTTACTATGAAAAAGAAGATGAGTCTGCTATAATTAACCAAATAAAGGAAAGCGGAGCACAGCTTCTTTTTGTTGCCATTACTTCACCAAAAAAGGAAATATTCTTAAGCAAATATAAATTAGAATTGCGTAATGTCTTTTTCACAATGGGGGTTGGAGGTACTTTCGATGTTATTGCAGGAATTACTAAACGTGCTCCAGGTTGGATGCAAGATATAGGATTGGAATGGTTTTACAGATTTTCTCAGGAACCAAAACGTATGTGGAAAAGATATTTGATAGGCAATTCAAAATTTATTGTTATGGTATTAAAAGAAAAATTTAGTAAAAATATCATTGTATCTCATAAGTTGCATATATAATTTTATGGAAGAGTTCAATGTAATTCTGACTTATAATAAACCCGGTTATCAGTTTTGATGACCGGGTCTTTTATTTATTGAATAATTCGATGAAACACCTGAAGAGGATTTGGCTGGTGTAGTTTCCTCCATGATTGTTATTGCATCAGCTTCATCTAGAGTTTTATTCGTTTTTTGTGCCTTGTCTTTATAATTAAAATTGGTTTATATGGGAATCTCATTATTCATGGTTTATTGAAATTCAAATGCTCCAATATCAGGTATTCCAACAATAGGATTTCCTTCATAATCTGAAGTTAAAACAACATTTAGACCTGCATTTTTAGCTGGTGAACCTGATTGTAGATGAAAATCAGTTGTTGAAACAAACAAGGGATTATTCCTTAAATTATTCTGGTTGGTATAATGAGTAGGAGTTATTTGATTAGGGTCAGGATAATTACTAAAAACAGGGTCATTTGAATTTCTATTTGAATATAATATATTGTTTTCTATATAAAGATAATCCATGGTTGATCCATTCCTGCCGTCCTCATAGATGGACGCATCGAAGTTTTTTATAATATTGTTCCTTATATAAAAATGATCAATTGTCCCCTGACCAATATAAATACCTTGCAGAACACTTCCTGCTGCATATTTAGCCGCATTTGCAATAATAACATTATTGTAAATATTTATATTGTGAAGGGTCGTGTTTGACCCTCCACCAAATCTTATACCCCATATATTATTACTTACTGAACAATTACATTCTTCAAGAATGTTTTGATAAATAAATATATTCTGAATAGTACGTATTGAATTATCATAAACAGTTTGTATTATTGGACTTGAGAGATTTCTAAAGTGATTTTTATAAATATAAACATCTTCTGCATCCACTTCTACAATAACTCCTTGTTCTTCAAATCCATCAGTATATGTGAGTGGCCCTATTGTGTTATTATAAATCTTTGCCCCAAAAGCATAATCTCCTTTTATTGTTGCTTTTCCAGGTGTTGATGCGTTATTCCCAAGATCAACATTACCTCCCCTTATGTTGTTGTTGTAAATCTCTAGTCCTCCTAATGTATTCCATATCTCAATAGCAATATCTTCTTGAAGACTTGCAACGGGATCTCTGGTAATTGTATTATTATAAATCTTTAACCCTTTATTATATCCTTCACTAGCAAACCTAATTATAAATCCATTTCGATCCTCCAAACCTCTTGTATGTTGTGTCATCGTATTATCATGGATCAACATACCCTCTTGGCCTCCTATCATTAAATGACCTCTCCCCCAATTACCCGCACCATTAAAGTCATACCATTCTGAACAATTGGTGGTTGTGTTATTATAGAAAGAATTACCTGTTGCAAATATAGTTGGGGGTGCTTGTGTCCAATCATTTCTTCCTGCCCAATAAACACCAGATTCTTTAAAATCAACAAAGACACAATCGTGTATAGAAACATTACTACGTCCTTCAATTGAAATAGCCTGAGCGCAAGTTTCTGCATTTCCATCAAACTTCACTTTAGAAATAGATTGATTTCCGTTTGTTCCCTCTGCTGATTCTAGTTTCATAAGAGTCCATCCAGCAGTATTATTCGTTGATGTGATAACAGAGGTAGCTCCCTCACCTACAATAGAAATACCAATAGCAAGATTACATGTAGTATTCTCAATATAGGTTCCTACGTTAACATGAATAATATCACCTGATGTTTTAACACGGGAACACGCGTTTGCCAAGGTTAACCACGGACTACCTATTGATCCATTATTAGTATTACTGCCTGTTGGGTCAATATAATAAGTTGTTCCTAGTTGAGCATTAACATGCTTACTGCCAATAGTATCTACTAACTTCTGACCAAGTTGTTCGTAAGGTGAAGTTTCGTTGCCTTTTATATCACAACCTGTGAAAAATAATAATACAATTAAAGGAATGATGAACGGATTAAAGTCTTGTATCTTTTTCATAATTTGAACATTAAAATTAATTTTTTTATTTTAGTGAATACCCGACGTGATAAGCTTCGGGTATTCATTCATTGGTTAAATTTTAATTATTTGAATCAATTTCATTTACAATAAAAATTATCAAATTTTGTAGTAATTTTTTAATGATTTTTCAATTTTCGTTTTTCCTAATGTGTTTTTCCAATAAGTCATTTCCGATTTTGATTTATAATGTAATTTGTTGTATTGTCAATATTTCAGACACAAAGTATCCCTTTACGTAAAACCTTATGGTTGTACATACTTTTGTATACAAAACATAACTGGAATTTCCTTTTAAGAGACTTTTCAAAAGTTGTTTTAAAAAGAGTGGTGGAATCTGAAATTGTATCCACGCAATTTTTATAAATGGCAATACAATTTAAATGTTATTTTATTGTTAATAATCAGTAGCCAAAATTAAAGTAATTATTTTCTTCTCAAAATATTTCGCAAGCTATTTAACTATATTTGTGATAATGGATGACCAGATAGAGACTTTGATAATTGAAAGCAAGTATAATATTTATAATAAAATCAGGGATTTCAGAGATGTTATTGTGAAAGAAACTGCTTTTGTTTCTTTTGAAATATCCCATAAATATTAAAATACAGACCAAATTGGTAAATGGATTATAATAAAAGACCCGATCATCATAATTGATGACCGGGTCTTTTTAATTATTCTATTTCGATTTTTATCTATATGGCATTGGGTTCGCCCTTGAACATATTATAGATGGTCTTAAAAAAGATACGGATATCTAAAATAGGAGACCAATTTTCAATGTAATATACATCATGCTTTACACGCCCTTCCATCAGTCCTGGTTCTGTAGTGTCACCACGATAACCGTTTACTTGTGCCCATCCGGTTAACCCAGGTTTAACAAAATGACGTACCAGGTAGCAATCGATAATTTTGGAATAGTGAATGGTGTGCTCGATCATGTGAGGGCGGGGACCTATCAGGGACATATTACCCAATAAGATATTGATGAACTGTGGGATTTCGTCTATATTAAATTTGCGTATGAGTGCACCTAATTTGAAAATTCGGGGATCTCCTTTTCTAGCCTGCATTTGATTAGCCTGCGTATTTAATTTCATGGATCTAAACTTAATGATATCGAATTCCTTGTTGTTTAGTCCGGTGCGACGCTGGGTAAAGAATATGGGCCCTTTGGAGTAGAGTTTAATCAATATTCCCAACAAAGGAATTAACCAGGAAAGGACTAGGAGGATAACACCAAGAGAGATGAAAACATCAACACCTCTTTTCAGTAAACGGTTTCCAAAACTCTCGAGCGGTTCTTCCCGTAAACGGATGATTGGAATATTTCCATAATAGTCTGGTTGAGCATTGCTAAAATTAAAACGCATAAAATCGGGAACAACCTTTACTCTTATTGTGTGTTCATCACAAAAATGCATCAATTCAGTTACCTTGGATACGTCATAATCCGGTAGGGCAATGAAAACCTCGTCGACCCTGTTCTGTAGCGCATAATTTTTAAAATCGACCAGTGAACCCAATACCTCTGACTTGAACTGACATTTACCAGGGTCATCATCGAATATTCCAAGGTATTTAAAGTCAAAAGAATACTCCGTCAACATATTGGATCTGATTTCGTTACCCAGTGATCCACCACCGAGGATTGCAATGGAGCGTGAATTAAAACCCAATTTTTGAAAAAACTTTAAACCATTAAAGAAAACTACTTTACCGGTTAGAATAAGTATATAAAAAAGTATGTAAAAAATAATTATATGAAGTGGGTTGCAAGCAATTATAACACTCATTTTCAAAATAAGAAAGACGACAAGAAAATTAAGCGTAATTATCATTGCGGATTTTAAGCATTTTTTATTAACCTTAATGTTTCGACTTATTTGGTACAGATCGCTATTATCTGCCAATATACTCCAAAAGAGGTTAATTATTATCAAAAAAATTAAGGTTTGTCCCTTTGGAAGAAAAGAGATACTCGAAGTGGTAATAAAAGAAGCTACAATAAAAGCGAAATTTAAAAAGAAAAGATCGCTAAATTGAAGGATGATTTTAATTTTTCGTGAGTAATGTATTCCTGCCATATTTAAGGTATAAATTATCGATTTATGTTTCAAATTTCAATATTCTATACTAAAAGTATTGTTTAGTTATTTAAAAGCTTAATCCGGTTTTTTAACGTGGTCTTTTATCAAATAAGCGTTTTTAACGAGATAAAGGTTTTAAAAATTTAGATAAAATTAACCGTAGCACCAATCCAGATATTTATGTAACTAGCAGAAATATAATAATATAAAAAATAAAATCTGCTTTAAAATTCAGTATGAAATTTTTTCCGATAGAGCCTCATTTCTAATTAGTATGTTGGATTCTATTTCTGCATTCAGACTCTCTATTTCTGGACATTATAATTGTATGTAATGTATGATCCGGTTTATGGAAATATTTCAATTTTTTATATAAGACGATTTTACAGGTTAAAATGAGACAATAAGTAAAGACATAAAAGTATATTATCCTTTGTGGATCATAATCAAAAGTGTCGCTTGTTTTCAATATAAATGAGACAACCAGATAATGAAGGCTAATTATTATTGCAGCAATAATCGTTTTTTTTGCAATTAGAATGTGGCGACGTATTTGGTATAGATTGCTTATTATATGGGACAAAACTACCCACATTACATTAATCATTGTAAGAAAGATAACGGTCTGTTCGCTAGGGAGGTAATGTGGGTTTGAAGTGGTAATTAAGGAGGCAACAATAAAAGCAAGATTCAAAAAGAACAGGTCGCCAATTTGAAGGATAAATTTCACTCTTCGATAATAATGTTTTCCATACATGTTATAGGTTTTTTTGTCAACGAATTTCGCGGATAAAAACACAGAAAAGAACACTAATATTTTGTTTAAAAGTTCTGTTGTAAGAAAATGTAGGGAGGGCCCTTGTGGCTCTCCTATCCGGAAATGAAGATTTTTATTTATTCTGCCTTGGATACCCACAAGGGGCCTCCCTGCATTTTCTGTGATTCTGCCTTGGATACCCACAAGGGGCCTCCCTACATTATCAATATTAACATACAATAGAACCAGTTTAAATAATCTTAACCAGTCTTCTTAAGAAATCCAAACAATCCTTTTTTAACTTTTTTATTTGTGTATCCATATCCGTTTCCGTATCCGGCTCCGTATTCATAGCCGTAGCGTCCACCTTCTTTGACTCCGTTAAAGATCAAATTCATATGCTTGAATTTTTTACTCTTGTATAAGCCATCAAAAAATTTGAGATAGCTTTTAGGGGTATAGTCATGTCGCAATACATAAAGAGTTGCATCAGCATGTTCAACCAGTACCTGGGCATCCGTTACAATTCCAATTGGAGGGGCATCGACAATGATAAAGTCAAACTTCTCTCTTAAAGCAATCATTAAATCATCAAGTCTCCCGTTAACCATGAGTTCTACAGGACTATTCTGAACAGGTCCACTAGAGATGATGCTCAGGTTGGGTTGTTCTGCAACCGGAAAAATAATCTCATCCAGTTTAACCTGGCCCATCAGGTAGTTGCTGATGCCTTTTTTGTTATCTATATTTAATAGCGTATTCAGCATCGGTTTACGAAGGTCGAAATCCAGGATCACGGTTTTTTTATTCATCATTGCCAGGCTGGCACCCAGGTTAAGGGCAACGAATGACTTTCCTTCCCCACTGATACTTGACGTGAAGAGGATACTTTGTGGTGTTTTTCCTGAGGTGATATAGGGCAGGTTGGTGCGCAATGAGCGGATCTGCTCAGCAAATACGGAACCCGTATTATTGACTGCCAGCGGTTCATCGTGATCAGTGTATGATATTTCTCCAAGGATAGTTGCCCCCGTAGCATCAATTATGTCTTTACGTCGCAATATCTTATCGTTGTACAGATCGTTGATTTTTATGGTGCTAAAAGGTATAGCAAGACCTATAATTGCAAAGACGAGGTATATGAGACTGGTTTTTGGGGATACCGGATCATTTCCTGCATGGGGTATATCGATAGTCCTACTGTCGGATTCAGCCGAAGAAAAAGAGAGGGCTGTCTCTTCGCGTTTCTGCAGTAGATAGAGGTAAAGGTTGCTTTTTATGGACTGCTGCCTACTGATGTCAATAAGCATACGCTCTTTACCCGGGATGGTTTGTAATATGGATTCCATTTTAGTGTTACGGCCCTCGAATTGTTGCCGGGTGATGACTAAACTCTTTTGCTGTGACGCAATATTTTCATCTATATTCTGTCTGAGCGCCGCTACCTGATCGTTCATCGATATTAACAAAGGATTATCGGATTTAACCAGTTTTGACAGATTCAACTGTTTACTCTCAAGCTCAACCAACTGGTTGATAAGAGAAAGCAGCACTGGCTCGTTGATGCCAAGGGTCGAGGGTACAGTCCCGGTATTGTTACCTTTGGAATGGATATATTTACTGATCTCGTCGAGTACCTGTTGCTGGATCTTTACTTTGTTGAGCTCAATGTCATTGCCTTGTACGCTCGAAAGGAAAAGTTTGGACTGTTCACTAATATCGGTAATCCGATTTCCGGATTTAAAATTTTCAACGTTTTTCTCCACGTCACCAAGTTCCTGCGAGAGCATTTTTAAACGGTTTTCAATGATGACGAGCGTACTTGCGGCAACCTTGTTTTTGTCTTCCAGTTTTGCCAGGTTGTAAAAATCAATCAGCTTATTGAGAATATCGCATCCTCTCTGTTTAACAGGATCCTTGATGCTCATCAATAAAACCTTACTGCTTGGTCCAATTTTTAAATCCTTAATCAACGATTCGGTAAATACACCGGTGGGTTGTACCAGAATCTTTATTTTAGTTACTTTACTGTATTTATTAGCCGGATGCACTTTTAACAAACCATAAGGTGTCTCTGTCTCCTTATCTAATGGGATAGTTACACCGTTCAGTTTAATCGAGTTCGGTTTTACCAGATCAAGTTCCAATGGCTTCTCATAAATAATTGCATTGGGGCGGATCACTTCTAACGTAAAGGGGCTTTGGGTGTAAAGCTCTTTATCCCTGAAATAATCGTCAATGGATTCCCTGGCATTGAAGTTTACCCTGGGAAAGTGATCAACATTAAACACTGGGGGGTGAGTTTCAAAATATTGAACATTGAGGTTTAATGCTGTCACCACCTTATGCATCAAGGTGAACGACTTGAGTATCTCGATCTCGTTGTCCACTCCTTTTTCCGAGGTGAACATGTTGAGCTGCTTTATCAGATCATCCTGACCGGAATTTTTTTTATCCTCTTTGATCTGGATGCTGCCTTGTATATTGTATTGGGGAGTCTGGAGCTTCAAATAAAAGAAAGCAACGATTAGCGCAAGGACAAATGAAAATGCAAACCATTTCCAATAGGAGAGATGTTTAAAAGTCACCTCCTTTATGTTTGTATCATTCTTCTCTTCCTCGAAGAAATACGGGTCAAAAGTTTCTTTATTCATTGTATAAAGCTTTTAAAGTTATTTTTTAAATATAATAGAAAGTAAAACCGTCAACAGTGAAACTCCACTGATGATAGTCGGTGCCAGTTGGATTGCCCTGTCCGTTGTTGCTTTTTTCCCTTTTCCCGGTTCCACATAAACCACATCGTTTGGTTGCAGGTAATAATAAGGTGAATCAAACAGATCTCTTTTTGTCAGGTCAACTCTTGCGAATTCGCGTTTCCCGTTATTTTCCCTGATAACAAGCACATTGTTTCTTCTGGCAAAAATGGTAAGGTCACCTGCAAGACTCAGCACCTCCGGCAAGGTAATGCGTTCGTTGGGAATTGTATATACGGATGGTCTGTATACTTCACCCATCACCGAAACATTGTAATTCAACATTCTTACGTTCACTACCGGGTTAACAAGATATTTTTCCAGTTTTTCAGTAATCAAATCGGTTGCCTCTTTGGTGTCTAATCCTGAAACTACTATTTTGCCAACCAGGGGTAATGAAATGGCTCCATTTTTATCAACCATATACCCGATTGCCGGACTAAGATTATTTGTTTGTTGGGGGGTATTGTATACCGGTTGCATGACCACAAAGGGATTAAACATTGTATTCGCGTCGGGACTGATACTGTTCACCCCAACATTGATGATATTCCCTGGTCTCAGATAGAAGATATGCTTTTGTGAAATATCATTTATGATGACATCTCTGGCTTCTTCTTTTGGTTGAAAGTAGGTTATCTTTTTTTGGTTTAAACAGGAGGTAACAAAAAGAGTCACTATGATCAATGCTGGAAGTAAAAAGAATTTGAATTTTTGAGTTTTCATATTATGTTTTTTTGGTTATAAATGTGGTTAGTTATTTATGATTTATTATTCGACTAAAAGCTCATAATAGACTTTTTCTAAATATTCATGTAATTTAATGATATCCAAAGGTTCTGATAAATATCCACTTGCAGAATTCCTTACGCTATTATTTGCAAAGAATTTTTTTGATGAACAGAAAATGATTTTAAAATCAATAACTTCGAATTCGTCAAAGATTTCTATTCCACTCCTATTTGGCATTTCAACATCAAGGAATACAATTTTGGGATGAGTGATTTTAATGAGTTCTATACCTTCATCCAAATTGGTTGCAGTTCCAATAATATTGATAGAGGAGAAAGTATTTAACAAATCGATTAAATCTAAAATTGCATTGACTTCATCATCAATAATTACAGCACTTAATAGAAAATTATTCATAAAATCATTCGTTATAATTGTTTTGTATTATTAACTGATCATCTCGTTTTATTAAAATTTAGAATACTGCTAATCCAATCATACTCTTTCAACAAATGTATTTAGGTGTAGCAAAAAAACATTATTTGTTTTTTTAACGTAGGGTTTATTAATTTTACCGTTAAAACAAAAATGAAATTATTTTTATTATTCATTTAATAGTTTTTTCCTGATTTCATCTGGAAGAAAATTGGTTATACGGATTGATACCGGTATGATAACCCCACTTTCCATTACAATATAGTTTTCTTTTGCACGAACAAATTTTTGTATGTAATGAATGTTCATTAGATAGGTCTTATGTGTTCTGTAAAATTTTTTCTCAGTCAGTAATCCTTGAAGTTCTTTTAATGATTTAGTCACTAAAAATTCTTTTTGGGAATTCATCACTACAACTGCATGATTATTTTTAGCATAGCAATATTCAATGTTTCGAGTATTCACCAATATAAAACCATACTCAACTTCGAGTAAAATATTGGTTCCTGTAGATACAGGACAATTCTGGATACTAATCATTTCTTGCATTTTAAATTGTTTCTCTTCTTTTAAAAGTTCGTCGATGACTCTTTGTAATATCTTCTCTAATTCATTAATATCCACAGGTTTTAGTAAATAGCCACATGCTGATTTTCTCAATACATCAAGAGCATATTGCTGATTTGCAGTGTAGAAAACGATTTTAAAATTTGGAGTTTTAAATAGGTTATAAATTTCTAAACCATTTCTTTCGGGCAAAATGATTTCAAGAAAAACGATATCCGGTTGAGTCTTTTTAATAATGCTAACTCCATCTAAAAGGTTTAATGCTGTCCCTACAATTTTAATTTTAATTGTGGCTTGAATTTTCAATAATTCAACTAATAAATTTATAGCAGATTTATCAGCATCAATAATTACAGCAGTTAACATGAATTCTTTATTAATAAATTAATACTGTTATTTATCCTGGATCCTTTCTGAGACTTTTTTAAATTTGCAAATTAGTAGTCGCAATAATTGAAATAGACCATTCTAACAAAAGTATTTATGGGGAATAAAATAAACCTTAGACACTTTTTTAACGTCATGTTTTTATGAATTAACGTCATTTTAAAATTCCTTCTGTAATATTTTACAAACTGTTCTTTTTTGAATTTGAACCATGCTTTACAATTTGAGCGAGACATCTAATTATATCTTTGAAATTGAAAGCATAGATCCGTTGGGTTTTTTATCTTTGTCGAATATAATGATTTCATAAAAAATTAGCTATGCTGAAAGATGTTAGAATTGCCGTGATCGGCTTAGGTTATGTAGGTTTACCTTTGGCAGTGGAATTTGGAAAGATATACCCTGTGGTAGGTTTTGATATCAGTGCGCACAGGATTGCTGCATTAAAGGCCGGGCATGACCACACACTGGAAACTTCGGATGAAGATCTGAGTGCAGCTGTGAAACTAAAATTTACTTCTTTTATCGAAGATATCAAAGATTGCAACTATTTTATAGTAGGGGTTCCGACTCCTGTTGATAAAAATAAACGTCCCGATCTGACACCTCTGATCAAAGCTACAGAGACGGTGGGGAAGGTGTTGAAAAAGGGTGATATAGTGATTTACGAATCTACTGTATATCCAGGCGCAACCGAAGAGGATTGCGTACCTGCTCTTGAGAATTTCAGTGGACTTAAATACAATGTTGATTTCTTTTGCGGATACTCCCCTGAACGAATTAACCCTGGCGATAAAGTACATACATTGACGTTGATCCGGAAAATCACTTCAGGTTCTACCCCGGAAGTGGCTGATAAAGTGGATGCACTTTACAATACAATATTGAAAAAGGGGACTTTCAAGGCCTCTTCAATCAGGGTGGCCGAGGCGGCCAAGGTTATTGAAAATACGCAACGCGATTTGAACATTGCTTTTGTGAATGAACTGGCATTGATTTTTCATCGGATCGGTATCGATACTTCAGAGGTATTGGAAGCAGCAGGTACGAAATGGAACTTTCTTTCATATAAACCGGGGTTGGTTGGTGGACACTGTATCGGGATCGATCCTTATTACTTGACACACAAGGCGCAGGAGTTGGGATATCATCCGGAAGTGATTCTGGCGGGACGCCGTTTAAACGATAACATGGGGTTCTATGTTGCTCAGCAGGTGATCAAGTTGATGATAAAAAAAGGTCAGAAGGTTGAAGGAGCAAATGTATTGGTGCTTGGAATCACGTTTAAGGAGAATTGTTCTGATATCAGGAACTCGAGGGTGATTGATGTAGTGACGGAGTTACAGGATTTTGGTTGTAAGGTCGCGGTATATGATCCCTGGGCTGCTCCTTTGGAAGTATTTGATGAGTATGGGGTACAGTTGGTGCCGGAGTTGGATAAAGGATATGATGCCGTTGTATTGGCCGTGGCACATGATCAGTTTATGAAATTGGATTTTAGTGCGTTACGGAATGGACATGGGGTATTGTATGATATAAAGAGTTTATTGCCGAAAGAATTGGTCGACGGAAGATTGTAATAGGACAAATGTGATGTAGGGGCCGCCCTTGTGGCCGCCCACGGATAACAAAAAAAATCTTCATTACCGTGGGCGGCCACA
>JGI24146J20443_1000755_pt1 | contig 22959 bp, 17 predicted proteins | sample BarGraIncub1131A_FD_20443 | JGI IMG/M metagenome (IMG submission 20443) | reverse complement strand
ATATCAGGTTCATTAAAACCAGCCTGCTTTTTTGTCTTGACTTTCGAGCCACTATAATATAAGGCTTGCGGCTGGGATTTCGTGAATATTTGGAACAAGGACGCGGCGGCTTATCCCATACTCCGTGGGGTAGGCGAAGCAGCTCAGATTGCCGCCCTGAAATAAAAACGAAAGGACTTATCCGCAAACAGTTGTCTCAACAAAAAACGCGCAGTCATAACAAAGCCTCCAAAAAAACCATGTTCCACCGAATTTAAAGCAGAGGTGCTTATGAAAAAAGTCTTTAAATCACTGGGTATGGCAGTTCTTTTCTTCCTGCTATTCTTCGGTATGCAGCTAATTGTGAGCATTGTGTTCTGTGTCGTAGCCATGGTCAGCTTCCTTTCTCAGAATGCTGGAAGTCCGGATATGCCGGCCATGATAGCAAAAATAACCGAAAGTATAATGAATGACACAACAATTATTGCAACGATTTCAAACAGCTTAACTGTTCTTGTCCTTTTCCTTATCTTCTTGGGTCAAAAGAAAAAGTTCACCCTTGAGGCTGGTATCAAAAAACTTCAAGTTAAAGCGCTCGTGTTACCGCTCCTTTTAGGTATTACTCTATACTCTGCGGTTTCCATGATACTTGGTATGCTTCCAATACCCGAAACGCTCATAGATCAGTATTCGGATGCCTCCGGCATTCTCTTTGGCGGCAGTATCTGGATAACAATCTTAGCTGTTGCTATCGTCGCGCCTATCACTGAAGAAATCGTTTTCAGAGGATTTATTCTTTCCAGACTTTGTCGCAGTATGCCGCCCGTCGTTGCCGCAACCATTAGCTCGGTCATATTCGGTGCCGCTCATGGAAACTGGATTTGGATGGCATATGCCTTCGTTCTAGGAATGATTCTGTGCTACGTCGCAATAAAATACCATTCCATCGTGGCGTCTATGGTTTTGCATATAACTTTCAATCTGCTTGGAGTAATTGCAAGTAATTTTGAAGACGTTGAGGCACCTGTCTTTGTAGGCCTTGCATTGCTCGTTGTCGGACTTGTCGGAAGTGTGATAATAATGGTTCTTATCAACAAGAACACCGCGGTTCTCGAAAAAATAGACGCTCCTGCCATCCCTGCGGAAAACGAGGAAGCACCGCCCACTATTGCGGCGGATAGCAAGGAACAAGTGCCCAAATAGGTTTTTCTCTTTATATTATCGGCTCTGTCTTCGCAACAACAAAGTCTCCCCCTCGACGATTAGTAGGACCGCACAGTGAATTCACTGTGCGGTCCTGGTCTTTATTCTTTTGTACAATTTCCATCTCTGTTCTGCCTCCTCGTGATGTACCTCTAAGCAGAATGTGCAGAGTCGTCCGCGAACTTTTCTGACACACCGAGAATAAACTTTATATTTCTCCGGAAAACATTGACATATGAATGCGATAAATTGTATTCTGTAATTAATCATAAAATCTGACCATATGTTTTCATTGGGTCATCCCAATGTTCCAAGCTCATACTCAAAATGAAATGGAGTTTTTAAAAATGAAAAGATCACTTAGCCTGATAACAGCATTTATTCTGTTGATATGCGCCGTGCTTACAGGTTGCTCGTCAAATAGTACCGAGAACCTAACACCTGCAGACGTATTAACCCAATCATACGAAAGTATGCAGAATGCGACATCGTTCCACTTTACCATGGAGCACAGCACCGCAGGAACTCCAATCAGTAAGAGCATCCTTATGACAAATCTTTCAGGCGACATCGTAAGCCCCGATAAGCTACAGGCGACCATCACAGGTACATACTCTGACATGCCGATTGAAGTTAGTCTCATCACGGTCGGGGATCAAACATATATGACTAACCCGATTAGCGGAGCTTGGGAGCTTGCTCCGGAGGCGTTCCAGGTTCTCAACATTTTTGACCCGGGCACAGGTGTCGCCGCAATCATCAAGGGGCTCACAGATGTGACCGATCTTGGCGATGAAAAAGTGGGTAAAACAAATTGCTATCATCTCTCCGGAAATGTTCTGTCCGAAAACCTTGCTCCGCTGACCGGCACAACTGCTACCGGCGTAAAAATCGGTACCGAGGTTTGGATTAACAAAAAGACACTCCTTGTTCAGCAGATAAAGCTCACCGGTAAGATTACTGATACCGAAGTTGACGGTATTACGAGAACGCTGATCTTTACCAACTATAATAAAGATGTTGATATCAAGCTTCCTGCCTAAAATGTGGTTCGCTGAGAAGTTCTGATATAGAAAGTGGGCAATATGCTGCTACAACTCAGAGAGCGGATTTCAAAAAAGTCTTCTCCAACAATTGTCATGATCGTCATTTGCTTGGGCGTTTTTGTCGCCGCCATGGATCAAACAGTTATTTATGGCGCACTGCCCAAAATGATGACCTCAATCAAGCTTCCCATTACCAGACTTGATCAGGCCTCATGGATTGTTATAGGTTATCTGCTTGGATACACCTTTGCCATGCCGCTTATCGGCAAGGTTTCCGATGTTTACGGACATAGCCGAGTCTATATTATTTCACTTTTTATTTTCATGGCCGGGTCTGTTCTGGTGGTAATGTCAACCAGCATTGAATGGCTCGTGGGAGCGCGAATATTTCAGGCTGTCGGCGGCGGTGCTCTTGTTCCCGTGGCAATGGCTATTACGGGGGAGATGTATACCGGCAAAAATCGAGCTGTCGCTTTGGGCGTGATTGGCGCTGCCGTGGAAGCCGGCGGCGCACTCGGCCCCTTTTACGGCGCGGTTATCGCGCAGTTCTGGAGTTGGCAATGGATTTTCTGGCTGAATATTCCTATCAGTCTGATTGTGCTTGTTGTGGTTTTCCTCAACGTGCGCTCAAATACGCGCGTTAAGGCGAAAATCGACTATCTGAGCAGTGTCTTGCTCGCCGTGTCACTTTCCTTCTTCTGCTTGGGCTTATCACAGCAGTTAGGGCACGAAAACTATTGGGTGAAGCTCATAGGCTACCTGTCTGTCGGAATCATGTTTTTCGCCATTTTTGTCATGCGCTCGAAGAAAATCTCCGAGCCGCTTGTGGCACTTTCTGCTTTCAAAAACAAAGTTTTTTCAATGGCGAATCTGACGAATTTATTTGTTGGCGCGGCTCTTATCATTGCCATGGTCGATATTCCGCTTATGGCTGACACTATCATGGGAGCTTCGGCGCTTGAGGGCGGACTAAGGCTTTTGCGGTTTACAGTCATGCTTTCGCTTGGCGCCATAGCTGGCGGATTCTTGTGCAAGAGGTTCGGTTACCGTCTGCCGACCATTATAGGGCTGATTATGAGCTGTGTCGGTTTCATTTTCATGAGCCGCTGGACGCTTGCAATCGCCGATCCGCAAATGACCATTCACCTGTTTATCTGCGGTTTCGGCTTTGGACTTGTAATTGCCCCGCTCGGCACAGCCGTTATGGATTCGGTCAATCAGGAGCAAAAAGGCTTTGCGTCATCCATGGTTGTAATGGCTCGTATGATTGGCATGATGATTGGTATGGCCGCCATCACAGCATGGGGCATGGAGCGGTTCCATCTGGCGACCGCCAACCTGTCCTTAGATGAGATTATTAAAACGCCGGAGAAACTGACCACTTCGCTCCTTGCGTTATTTGACAATTTCTTCCTCGCCTCCGTTTTTATCTGTGCGATTGCAATTGTGCCGGCTATCTTCCTTGCAAGAAAAAAGAAAACAGCCAACACAATACAAAACATGAAATAATAAGAGGAACATAGGGCGTGCTGCTTACTGTAATATAGTTATTTAGCGCCTGTAATCAAAAAGGTCACTTGAAAACACAAAGTTTTCAAGTGACCTTTTTCGTGTTTCTGTCTATATTTGAATTTCATCAATCAGAACGCGGCGGTGCTCTGCATTCGAGAGCTCGATGGCCTTCAGCGCACGAATAATCTTTGCACCGTCATCAAAGTCGGGCGTTATCTTCACTCCATTGCTAAGGGCGTTCAGGAAATCGGCAAACGCATTGATAAAGATATGCTCAGAGCCTCCCAAAACACTCAATTACTTGTATTTCACCGTTCTTCATTTGTAATTACTAATAAACATTGTTAAACGATGTTTATTGCAAACTGTCACAATATTCAGGCGTAAGGCACCCTTTTAAAATGACATTTAGTATTGACCGAAAGAGCTGCTCGGGCGAGCTGTCAAACAGCGTAAGCACATTGCCCTGCGTGAAGTGATCTGCCGCTCCGACTAAAACATGCGCCGCAAGATCTTCATCAATCGCAGCGTCATAAACTCCTGCTTGCTTTCCCTGCCGCAGCATTTCGGTCAAATTTCCGATGATAATCCGTTGACGGGTTCTTTGGATTTTTTCAAATCGGTTTGAAACAATGCCGCACAACTCGACCGCTTCATTCCACATGGAAGCCAGGCGCACCCATATACCGTGCTCTCCGTATAGCGCCTGATAAACGACCATTGGCTCAAGTGTTTCGGAGTGCGTTGCGACAAATAACACGTTATAAACATTTCCTTTATAGTGGCGATACCGACCGGGCTTTATCTCTTTTTCCATTGAATCTCACCTTTTTTTGTTGAGTTGCAAATCACGCTTTGATAGCCCATCGTAGTTTTGCGGAACGCGCGCGACTATTGGAATTACATTCTTCCGCCGAGGGACGAATAGGCTCGGAAGTTATTTCACGATAGACTCCTTCGCCAAAGAAGCGTTTGAAAGATTTTTTTACCAGGCGGTCTTCGCCAGAATGGAACGAAAGTATGGCAACGCGCCCACCAGTTGCAAGCACAGCAGGGAGGTTTTCCAAAAAGTCATATAACACTTCAAATTCGTTATTGACATCTATCCGCAGCGCTTGAAAGCAGCGTTGACAGGATTTCTTTATCTCGTCCTTCCTGTCTTTTTCCGCAATAAAACCCAACGCATTTGTGATGATTTGTTTGAGCTGAGTTGTTGTTGAAATATCAATTCCCTTTTTGGTTACTGAAATAATCGCGCGGGCAATTTCTGCCGCATGAGGCTCGTCCGCGTTTTCTATAAGCATACCTTCTAATTCATCTTGTGAAATAGATTTTAAACGCTCTGAAGCGCTTTCGCCTTTATTTGGATCCAGCCGCAAGTCTAACGGACCTTCTTTTTTAAAGGAAAATCCTCTTTCGGGATTATCTATTTGCATAGAAGAGACCCCCAAATCTGCCAGCACAAAATTAAGCGGACCGGATTCTGCGGCAATTTTATCTATGTCGGAGAAGTTCAATTGCTCAATTTTTAAAATCTCGGAGCCATATCCCAAGTTCTCCAAGCGCTCACGGGTGCGCGGTAATTCAAGGGAGTCAACGTCAATTGCATATAAGTATCCCTTTGAATCCAAACACTTAAGCATCTCTAAGGTATGTCCGCCATAGCCAAGTGTTGCATCCAGCCCGATTTGTCCCGGAGCAATTTGTAAGAATTCCAATATTTCTTTAACACAGATTGAACGATGCATACCGGCAGGAGTTTTGCCGCTTTGGATCACTTTTGCAACATCCTCAACATATTTTTCGGGTTGCAGTTCCTTATATTTTTCTTGAAAAGCTTTAGGGTGCGTGCCGCTATATCTAACACGTCTCTTATGCTCTTGATTTTCCATGGTTTCACCTTTTAAAGTATCTTTTGTATTGTTGTTACAAATCTATGATACCAAATACAACATATTAAAACAAGCGCTCAAGGAAGAACATCTGCCAAAAGTCAAAACCTTTCCGCGAAAGCGTCGAGTATAGCATGGAGCTTTCTTTTGTCCGATGCGGCACAAAACGCGGCTTCAACTGCATAATACTGGGTTTTCAGTATATCTGCTACGGAAAAATCCGCAAAATCCGCGCAGCGCTTCAGTTCCTCCGTAAGCGTCAGATTCAGGAAGGTGGGGTCATCGCGGTTAAGTGTAATTCTGGCGCCTACATCCCACAGCTTCCGCAGTGGATGCTCTTTTGGATCACGATACAGCAGCGTCAGATTTGAGCTGAGGCACACGTTCAGCGCAATCTGCTCCCGAATTAGGCGCTTGGTTAGCGCTCTGTCTTCGTAAGCTCTAACTCCGTGGTCAAGTCGGTCAGCATGGAGAAAATTCAGCGCATCACTGATACCCTCCGGTCCGCTGCTCTCACCCGCGTGTACCGTTATACCGAAGCCCTCCTGCTTCGCTTCCAGAAACGCCGGCGCGAATTTTTCTCCTGTACGTCCGGAAAGAGCTTCATTTCCGTCTATGGAGAGCCCTACCAGCCGCGCAGTCCGGTGTTCCTTCATGGCGAGCACCAATTCCCTTGCCTCGCGTAAGTTCTGGTTGCGTGAGAGCGACAGCATAAATCGGCAGTCGCTTCCTCCGTCCTGCGCACCGCGGTCAAAGCCGTGTGTCAGCGCGTCAATAATTTCCTCGGCACTAAACTGCGGCCAGTGTGTGGGGTTCAGTATTGTTTCGGTATAGATGATGTTTTCTTTTCGGCTTCTCATTGAGAAGTCATAGGCGATTTCCTCAAGATCCTCCGAATTTCCCACCATGGAGCAGATGAAATCCAGAAAGGACAGAAAGTTGCTCAGGTCATCGGAGGAGCAGTTATATATCTCCGCCCCCACGCGCGGCAGTTGCTTCCCATATTTTTCGGCGTAGCGCTCCAGCTTTTCTCCGTCAATAGTGGATTCTAGATGGACATGCAGCTCAATTTTCGGCATCTGCCTTAAATTTTCGCATGCTATCATATAATTCTCCCTTACGATGTTTATTTATGCAGTATGTTTACGTGTTTTCGGGTTGGCTAATGGCGAAAAATGGAGCGTACTTTTATACCGACATGGTATAAACCCGCTCTCACTTTTCCGCCGCAGTCAGTTATTATATTTCAGAATCAAGACCTGTTCCCGTTTGCTCTCCAGATAACCGCTTCATATGGTCGGAGCATCCGCTTCGGCGCGTCAGAATAGTTTGATAGCACGCGAACGGCGTCCGGCAGCCTGCCCTTTCGCTCTTTTATTTTACTGCCGAGGTTGCACTCGATATAAAAGGTCCCGCTGCCGTTTGTGCGCCAGTAGGTGAACAGGTTTTTTTCTTTCCTATCGACTATTTTAATGTCTCCGTAAACAAACGCGTCGTTTGTTTTCCGAAGCTCAATCAGCGCGCGGTAATAGTTCAGTACAGAATCTTTATCATCGGTCTGTACTGTCACGTTGCAGTTGATGCAGTCGCTTCCCGCAGCTAGCCACGGCTCAGTCTCAGAAAAGCCCGCGTAGGCGCTGCTCGTCCACTGCATGGGTGTACGCGCATGGTCACGCGTGCCCGCCAGTACCTTTTTGAACGCGTCGGCCTCGCTCATCGTTTTTTTAAGCTCTTCAAAAAGGTTGAGGCTCTCGACGTCCCGCAGCTCATCGATGGACGAAAATCCGCTGTTGACCATCCCGAGTTCCTGCCCCTGAAATATAAACGGTGTTCCTTTGAGCGTCAACTGCATGGTCGCAAGCAATTTCGCCAAGACATTTCTGTACTGCGGGTCGGGATTAACCTTTGATACCATACGCGGATTGTCGTGGTTCTCATAGAAGAGCGCCATTTGGCAATGCGAGCCGTAGTTTTCCATCCAACCCGTTATGTATTTCTTAAAATAGTTGAGGTCGTATCTGTAGTCATCAAAGCGGACATGTCCGGGAGTTTCAAGCTGGTCAAAGGAAAACACCATGTCGAGCTCCTCGCGATAATCGGCAGTTAGGAGCTTTGACATCTCCATGCCGATACCCGGGGTCTCGCCGACCGAGAACGCGTTATAGGGGGCAAATGCGTTGGCTCTAAGCTCGTGCAGATACTCGTGCAGTCTCGGCCCGTAATAGTAGTGTTCCATGCCTGTAAAGCCTGTCAACGTGCCTATCAGCTCATCGCCGTCCGGCAGACCCTCACGCTTTGAAATATAGTTCACTACATCCATTCGGAAGCCGTCAACGCCCTTATCAAGCCACCAGCCTACTATTTCGCTGACCTCTTGTCGGACATCGGGGTTTTCCCAGTTTAGGTCCATCTGCTTTTTTGAAAACAGGTGAAGAGCGTACTGTTTCCGCTTCTCAATGTAGCGCCAGGCGCTCCCGCTGAAAAACGAAACCCAGTTGTTAGGCTTATCGCGGAATATGTAGTAATCGCCGTATTTGGAATCGGGCTCCTCCACGGCTTTTTTGAACCACTCGTGCTCATCGGAGGTATGGTTTACCACTAAGTCCATAATTAGGCGCATGTTTCTTGCGTGGATACCCTCAAGCAGTTCATCGAAATCCGCCATTGTGCCGAACTCCGCCATAATTTTTCGGTAATCGCGGATATCATAGCCGTTGTCGTCATTCGGAGAATCGTAGATCGGCGAAAGCCATATTGCATTCACTCCAAGCTCCTTGAAATAATCGAGCTTCTCTGTAATGCCGCATAGATCGCCGATACCGTCCCCGTTGCTGTCTTTGAAGCTGCGGGGATATATCTGATAAAATACGGCTTCCTTCCACCACGCCGGAGTCTCCTCGCCGCCGTCCACCCACGGTACGTCCCGCTCTCCATTGACGAGCTCGAGAAGAGCGTCTATAAAGCTCTCGTCAATTTTCCCTCTCGCCAGTTTTGGCAGAGTTTTCAGCTTTATTCCGCTTATGAGCGGGTTGCGAATTATCTTGTCGCTCTTGCCTGCCAGAAGCAGAACTTTCCCTAAAACATCTTTTCCGACAGGGTTCGCATAAAGCTCGCCTATGCGGCTGTTTTTTGTCAGCATATCCTTTATTTTTCCTGTTCTGATAGATTTAGGTCTCCGCGCTCACCGAGCTCAATCACGATTTTATCAAACATCTCTTTGTCAATCTTAAATTTGAAGCGGTATACCAAGTAGCCCGCAACAATTGAAATCAAGGGGAATATCAGCATGGCAAGCTTCATCATGAGAAGCCCCGAGGCCGTTACATCATCCGGCGTGGCCGCGGAATTGATGCCTGATAGGACAAGCGTAACGGCAACAATTCCGCTGCCGAGCGCGCCGCCGATTTTGTTGATAAAGGGTTGTACCGAAAAGGTGATGCTCTCGTTGCGCTTGCCGAGCTTCAGCTGCCCATACTCGATTGTGTCGGTCAGGAACATCAGCATCAGTAGTTGAATGAATGCCTGACCTACGAAAATCAGCATACCCGCGATACCGATTACAATCATATTCATCGGAGCAAAGAAAAAGACAATATATCCGAGCACAACCAGAAGCGTCGCCGCAGCATACAGCTGCTTACGGGTGTGCCTTTTTGAGAAGAACGGAAAAACAACCAGAGCAGCCAGTTGGGATATGCCCAAAACTCCTGCAAAAATAGAGTACATACCCTCGTTCTTGAAGGCGTACTTGAAGAAATACACTCCAAAACTTGTGGTGGTGCAGTAACCAATCATAAACAACGCCATAGAGATGGCTGTAAACATCAGCTGATCGTTTTTAAAGAGCACTCCGAACATCTCTTTGAGCGACGTGTTTTCCTGTTTGTTGACAATCGCACGGTTCTCCTTGACCCCAAAAACTGTAAAGCAAAGAAACGCCCATGTAATAAGAACAATTGCGATGGCAAAAATGAACCAAGCTTTTTTTGCCATCGGGTCTACGATTGCCGAAGGGTCCCCGCCTAATTTTAATGAAATCCATTTTGTTAATGGAATAATCCCTACAACGCAGGCAAAAAGTCCGATATTTGCGCATATGCGAGCAAAGGAGCCAATTTTTTCTCGCTCCTTTTGGTCTATCGACAGCGATGGCATCATCGACCAATAGGCGATGTCGTTGGCTCCGTAGGTGATGTCCCAAGCTAAATAAATTATGACAAACGATATGATATACCCGGTTCCTCTCAGTCCGAAATCGGTAAAGAACAGTACTGTCAGAATACCGCCGATTATGCCGCCGATCACTATCCATGGCTTGAATTTGCCAAAGCGTGAGTGCGTGTTGTCGACCAGAAATCCCATTATTGGGTCGTTGAGTGCATCAAAGACACGCAGGACAGTGAATATTCCGGCAATCCATATCATTGTGGTGTCTGAAAGATTAAGTACTTCAGTCATATACACCAGCAGGAACATGCTGACCATCGAGTATAGCATATCCCTGCCAACTGTCCCGAGGCCAAAGAAGTAGCGGTTGCCTTTTACATTGCTATTCATAAGTGGTTTCCTCCCCATTTATCAGTTCCGTTATTTGCAGATTGGAACCGAAATCCTATGTGAATAATTTTTGGGTTTGCCCGTACCTGAACATTTGTTGCTGTAAATTGCGACAAAATATCGGCAAACTATCCACATATTTTAAGTATTATATCACAGCTCTTTTCAGTTTGCATCAGTAATATCAGGCGCAGACCGTAAATATTCTGTCTTGTGTTTTTTTGAATTTTGCGATTGTAAACGACAGAATACTATGGTAGTGTTGGAGATGATAGTTTAACTATCATCTCCAACACTACCAACCTCATGTTCTTGTATTTTTAATATTAAAGCAGGGCATTAAAATGATTAATAGCAGGACTATTTTACTTGATTATGAGAATCCGAAAATGATAGAGCAAAACAAGGAAGCAGCTCACGCTATATGGATGCCGTATGACAGTGTAGATGAAATTGCGGACTTGACGGATTCAAAATATAAGCTCAGGTTAAACGGCGTCTGGGATTTCGAATGGGTGATTGGCGACGGCAAAACGCCCGACGGCTTTTTTTCACCCGAATATGATAGCTCCGTATGGGATAAAATCGATGTTCCCTCCGTTTGGCAGCTCAAGGGCTACGGCAAACCGTATTATCTTGCCTTTGATTTTCCGCCTGCGATAAGCAAGAAAAAAAGCCGGATACCTAAAATCGACCAAAGTCAAAACGAAAAGGGATTTTACAGAAGAAGATTCGTTCTGCCGCAGAGCTTTGCTGACAGAGAAATTTTCATACACTTCGGGGCTGTAAAATCTGCGTTCTATCTCTATATAAACGGCGAAAAGGTAGGGTACTCGCAGGGTTCTATGACTCCTGCGGAATTCAACATTACATCATATGTCAAAAGCGGCGAAAACCTCGTCGCAGCGGAGGTTATACGCTATAGTGACGGAACATATCTGGAAGATCAGGACATGTGGTTTTTCAGTGGCATTTACCGTGAGGTGTATATCTATACCGAGCCGAAGCTGTATCTGCGCGATATTTACGCCCGCTCGATTCCTGACAGCACTTATACCGACTGGACACTGAAAATTGATGTTTTTGTTGAAAACAAAACGGAGCAGAACCGCACTGTCTCCATAAAAGTCCTGCTTTGCGAATATGAAAATTTTAAGGTTATCGACAGCGTCGAGAGCAGTTTTGCCGCAGTCGGTGCAATTTTTAATTGCTTAGTCTTTGATAAGCTGATTTCTAAGCCTAAACAGTGGAGCGCCGAGGCGCCGAATCTTTATCGGCTAGTTATTTTGCTGAGAGACGGCGACGGTTCAATGCTTGAGGTTAAAACAATCCACTTCGGATTTAAGTCGGTTGAAATTAGGGACGAAAAAATCCTGATAAACGGAAGACCTCTTATGATTTGCGGTGTCAACCGCCACGATTTCGACCCCGACTATGGCTGGGCGGTTCCGCCTGAAAGGTATGCTCAGGATTTAACCCTCATGAAGCAGGCTAATATCAATGCGATTCGCACCAGCCATTATCCCAACGACTCGCTACTCTATGAACTGTGCGACATCTATGGTCTGTACGTTATGGACGAGGCGGATGTCGAAACGCACGCAGTGCGCAGGAAGAACGTGCCCGGCGATAACCCCGTCTGGACGCATGCGGTAGTCGACCGTATGCAACGCATGGTTCTTAGGGACCGTAATTATCCCTGCGTTTTTATGTGGTCGCTCGGTAACGAAGCAGGTTACGGAAGCAATTTTTCGAAAATGAAGACCGCCGCACAGGCGTTGGATATGACAAGACCGTTTCACTATGAGGGCGATTTTGATATGTCGGTGTCTGATGTGGTTTCAAGAATGTACCCCACTACGGAGCTTCTCGAAAAACTGGGACGGCATGAGGAAATCAAAATCGGTCTGTTTGATAATTTTCTCAACATACTCACAGCGGACAGCAAGCCGCTTAAACCTGAGCAGTACAAAGGCAAGCCCGTAATTGCCTGCGAATACGCGCACGCGATGGAAAACAGTCTTGGGAATTTTCAGGAATACATGGACGTATTCGAAAAATACCCCAATATGGCTGGTGGCTTTATCTGGGATTTCGTCGATCAGTCCATACGCAAAACAGCCGCGGACGGACAGGCGCAGTGGCTTTACGGTGGTGATTTCGGCGAAGAAGTCACAAACGGATATTTCTGTGCGAACGGCATAGTTTCCGCGGACCGCACGCCTCATCCATCCTATTATGAGGTGAAGAAGGTTTATCAGCGCATAAAAATTGCCACAATAGATTTGGAACGCGGTGTTATTCGCATTGACAATCTCTACAGCTTTACGGATTTGTCTGACTTCAAGCCGGTATGGACTCTTACGGAAAACGGCAAGGTCATTCAAGGACAAACGCTTGAGCCGCTGTCCCTTCCTGCCGGTGAAAGCTGCAAGCTTAAGCTCAATTTTGGAAATGTTGAATTCAAGCAGGATATGGAGTATCATTTAAATGTAACTTTTCTCCTGCGGAAGGATACTCGATGGTGTAAAAAGGACTACCCGCTTGCCTTTGAGCAGTTTGAACTGCGCTCCGGCAGACTCCAGCATGAGCAAGATAAACGCAAAGATATTACTGTCTCGGACGATGGGAAAAACATTACTGTTCGGGGCGATGGTTTCGGTATCAAAGTTTCCGAGAAGGACGGTAGCATCCTCTCTATTGATTACGGAAACGGAAATGTCCTTTGTTCACCGCTCAGACCAAATTACTGGCGAGCGTATACCGACAACGACTTCGGATACGCGAACTTCAGACCCAAACTCGAAAACCTCCTTGCTTATCCGGTGAAACGGTGGAAAAAGGCTACGGAGAAACGTCGTGTTCGTTCCGTAACGCTTGACTGCTCACCTGCGCTTTCGACAATTACAGTGATGCAGCGCGTACCTTACTGCCGAGGCGATGTATTAACGACATATAAAATCGACAGCGCAGGTTCCGTCTTTATTTCGCACGAAATCCGCCCCAAGAAGGATATGCTGCGGATAGGTTTCACAATGGCGTTAGGGCAGGAGTTCAGAAGCTTCACGTGGTTTGGAAGAGGTCCGCACGAGAATTACTGCGACCGAAAAACAGGCTCGCCTGTCGGTATCTATTCCCTCGATGTCGAGGAAATCGGTCACAGTTATATGCGTCCGCAGGAAAACGGCAACCGTACAGATGTGCGTTGGCTTGAAATCCGTGATGAAAGCGGAAGCGGGCTTCTGATTAACGGCAATCTTTTTAATTTCAGTGCCTGGCCCTATTCACAGGAAGCACTTGAAAGAGCAAAACACTTGCACGAGCTTGCGACTGCGGATTTTATCACGGTGAATGTCGACTACATGCAGTGCGGCGTGGGCGGTGATTTCCCCGGTGTGGCAAAGCTGCACGAGCCCTATAAAATTCATAAAGGAAAACGCTACGTTTTTGAATATACAATTTCAAAAAGTACGGGCTTGAAACATTCGGAAGTGAGCAACTAGATATGGACGCAAAAACGACTCGAAGGCTTGCGCTTGATAGGCAAATTGAAGCGCGTAAGGAAGCTATTATTACCGCCGCAATTCAGGAGTTTATTGAAAATGGTATTGATAGTTCCAAGATTTCCGATATCGCCAAGTGGGCACATGTCGGCGCGATAACCGTTTACCGTTATTTTGAAACCAAGCCGAAGCTTGTTATCGAGTGCGCGTTGGTGCTCTGGAGCGGTGAAATGAAAAATCTGACTCCGCTGCTTTTTTCCGCGAATAATATAAACCTTAATGGATTTGAACGAGTTGAGAAGTTGCTTTCTGCAATCGGTTCTCTGCATGAGACATGTCCCGTTTTGCTGCGTCTCTTGGAGCAGTTCGATAACTTCATTGTGAAAGAACATGTTTCCAAGGCACAATTGCTGCAATATGAGTCAGGCATTATCGACACTCGCGAAATCCTGCTCGAGGCTATCCACTTAGGACAAAAAGACGGTTCCATCCGTTCTGATATTGACGCTCTCCAATTTTACGCAACAGCAACGCACGCTGTCGTTGCCCTAAGTCAAAAGCTGCTGCTTAGAGGCGATGTTATACAAAGCGATCAGGAAATCGGAGCGAAAGCCCAAATCGCATTACTGATAGAAATGGAACTATATTTTATCAAAGGAACAATAGAGGTGCGTTAGATGAGTATTGTTGGTGGTAAGTTGACATATACAAAAGGCAAGTGCAAGGAAGCTATCTGTTTTGAGCAAAGCATAGAAACCGAGGATTTCAGCCTGATAGTGAGTTATTCCTCTATAAACGGCGGCAACCGCAAAACTGCTGTGTTGACACCTAAGACAGCGATTACCATCATGGATTGCTATCTTATGACCGATGAAAACCTGACTGCTGAGAATCCTTTATTTCTCAACGGCTTTCAGACATGGACTGAAAGCGGAGAAGTGATGCTCGGCCACTCCAATCCAAAACTGAACGGGCTGGCCAAACCTCTTTTAGGCGACTATGGCGACTACGGCTTCTATAAATCCGGACGAGACAGGCTTCAAAGTTGGACCTACACGTATATACGAAATATTAACGACGGTTCGCTCACGCTTTACGGTTCGCTTTCCGAAAAATCGGGATATACCGTTTTTGAGTATAACAAAACCGAAAAAAAGCTGCGTGTTATAAAGGACTGCAAAGGACTTTCTCCTCAGGTCGGAGTTCCGTATGTCGTTTTCGATTTGTTCACGATACATGCGGAGGAGGTCTCGGCATTTGATAGCTATTTTGCCGCGTCCGAAATCTCGAAACCACGAGTTTCTCCCTGCACCGGTTGGACAAGCTGGTATAATTACTATACTAAAGTGACGCAAACCGACGTGCTCGAAAATCTTGCCGCTTTCAGCTCCAGAAAGCTCCCGATTGATTATTTTCAGATTGACGACGGTTACCAGAAAACCGTCGGAGATTGGCTTGAAATAAACGAAAAATTTCCGCAGGGAATGGCTTATTTGGCGGACGAGATACATAAGGCAGGCTACAAGGCCGGTCTGTGGCTTGCCCCGATAATCTGCGAAAAAACCTCTCGGATATATAAGGAGCACCCCGACTGGGTCGTTTCCAAAGCCGGCATTAATCCCGGGTGGAGCGGAATCTTCTACGCGCTCGATTTTTACAATCCTGAGGTACGCGATTACCTAAGGGAAGTATTCGATACCGTTCTTAACAAATGGAACTATGACATGGTCAAGCTTGACTTTTTATATGCGTCGTCTCTTGCTCCGCGAAAGGATAAGACGCGAGGGCAGGTTATGTTTGAATTTTTTGAATTTCTGCGCGAGATTTCAGGCGATAAAATCATACTCGGCTGCGGTGCGCCGTTGGGCTGCGCTTTCGGTCTTTTCGATTACTGCCGCGTAAGCAGCGATGTTGCTCTTATGTGGGAGGATAAAATGCTTTCTGCTCTGCATTACAGGGAACGCGTTTCCACTGTCAATGCACTTACGAGCACCATCGGTAGGTATCAACTTAACGGACGGGCTTTTCTTAACGATCCCGATGTTTTCATCCTGCGCAACAGCAATAACAGGCTGACCGAGGATCAAAAATACACCTTGTTTATGATAAACAGCGTTCTGGGAGGACTGGTTTTCACCTCGGACAATATTAATGAGTATACGGACAGTCAATTAGAGCTCCTGAAAACTCTGTTTACCGAGGAAAACAAAAAGGTCCTGAAGGTTAAAAAAACCGATGTCGTGACTATTCAATATTCTGTCGGAGAAAAGGATTACTGCTTAATCTGCAATCTGACCTCCGGCAAAGCGTTGGCAAGTGTCCCTTATGCAGGAATCCTGCAAAAAGAAAACTGCCAAGTAGCCGAAAAGGAAGAAATCGAGCTCCGCCCCTATCAAACAATATGTTTGCAGCGCTCGGAACGCATATAAGCCGAAATTTGCAGGGGAGTTCAATATGGAAGAAAACAAGAACAACATGAAGGTGCCGCGCACAGAACTTTATAAGCTCTACCCGGGCATGAGCGCCGAAGACGCTTCTTCACGGCTCAATCTGGCTGTCGACGGCTTTACGCGCGTTTATGGTAAGGAACAGCCGCGCCTTTTCAGTGCGCCCGGTCGGACGGAGCTTTGCGGCAATCACACGGACCATCAGCGAGGACTGGTGTTCACCGCAGCGGTCTCTCTTGATAATGTTGCCGCCGCCGCTCCTAACTGTGATAATGTGATACGCCTTTTCTCGGATAATCACGGCTCCGCAACCATAACACTTGACGATTTATCTCCACATGCTGATGAAATAGGTACATTCATGTCGCTCGTACGCGGTGTAGCGGAGTATTTTGCAAAGCAGGGCTTTGGAACTACCGGCGGTTTCGATGCCTTCATATCAGGGCAGGTACCTGTCGGTTCGGGGCTTTCAAGCTCGGCAGCCTTTGAGGTACTGATTGCTTCAATCATCAACGGTCTGTATTTTGGCGGTAAAATTTCTCCCGAAATCATGGCGCGCGCGGGACAATACGCGGAAAATATGCATTTCGGCAAACCGTGCGGACTTATGGATCAAATGGCTTCAGCTGTCGGAGGTATCATTGAAATTGACTTCAAAAGTCCTGACTCGCCCAAAGTTGAGCGTCTGTCCCTCGACTTCTCTGATTTCGGATACGTGCTCTGTATTATCGACACAGGCGCAAAGCACGACCATCTAGGTGGCGAATACGCCGCAATTCCTCTAGAAATGTCGAGCGTTGCACAGCTGCTGAGTGCGGATAAGCTCCGCGAGATTCCTCCCGAAATGTTTTATGAGAAACTTCCGAATTTGAGAGGGCAAGTGTCCGACAGGGCGCTTTTGCGGGCAATGCACTTTTTCAGCGAGAACGAGCGAGTCTTATCCGAGCTTGACGCCCTCAGGTGCGGCGATTTCGAGAGCTTTCTTCGCCTTGTACGCGAAAGCGGACAATCCAGTTGGATGCTTTTGCAGAATATTTATCCCCCTGAATCCCTGCAAGACCAATCCGCCGCTTTGACGTTAGCGTGGTGTGAGAGGCTTCTCGGTGATACCGGTGCATGCCGAATACACGGCGGCGGCTTCGGCGGCACAATACAGACCTTCGTGCCTGCTTCGGCGGCACAGCATTTCAAAAAGGATATGGAGATTTTGACTGGTTTCGGCAGTTGCCACTTCCTAAAGATTCGTGACGCCGGCGCAGTTGAAATTATCCAATAAACATTTTTATGGAGACTTGTGATGAGTAATTTAAGCGTATCCTCGGCAGTTCTTGGCCTTGTTGACTATGCTATTGGCAAATGCCTTTTGCCGCCAACGGACAAAACATGGGCGGTCAACGGCATCCTTAGCGTCTTACATCTGAACAGTATGGAAATGTTTGCCCTTTCCATTGAAAAGCCGCTTGAAGAACTGCTCAATATCCTGCTGGACGATGCCGTAGAACGCGGTATCATTTCGGACACTATAGCTAACCGCGATTTGCTTGATACGGCTGTGATGGGCTGCGTGACGCCGAGCCCATCAGAAATTGCCAAGAGCTTTACCGCACTTTACGAGAAAAAGCCAAAAAACGCAACTAACTGGTTTTACAGGCTCTGCATGGATTGCAACTACATCCGCGAATATCGGCTTATAAAGGATGTGAAGTGGTCATATCCGAGCAGATACGGGGAAATGGAGATAACCATTAACCTCGCCAAACCCGAAAAAGACCCCATGGATATTGCGGCAGCGCAGCATACGCAAAAATCCGCATACCCTTCCTGCCCGTTGTGTCGGGAAAATGAGGGCTACGCAGGATGGGCAGATTATCCGGCAAGGCAAAATCTGCGTATCGGCAAAATCTGCGTATCGTCCCCGTGGACATTCTCGGTGCGCCGTGGGGCTTTCAATATTCGCCTTACGTGTATTACAACGAGCACTGCATCGTTTTGAATGACATACACACTCCGATGGCGGTCGATTATGCCTGTTTCCGCAAGCTCTTTGATTTTCTTGATAAGTTCCCTCATTACTTTATCGGTTCAAACGCGGACCTGCCCATTGTCGGCGGTTCCATCCTCTCCCATGAGCACTTTCAGGGCGGACGTCACGAGTTCCCGATTGAGCGCGCCGAAATCACAGAGGAACTGCCTCTGCCGCAGCACCCGGAGGTCAGCTGCGGAATTCTGAACTGGCCGATGGCGACCTTACGGTTTCGCGGCAAAGACAGTGAAGCCGTGGCGCATATTGCGGACATCATTCTCGAAACATGGAGGAGCTACGACGACATCAATGCTGAGATTGTGTCGAAAACAGACGGAACGCCTCACAATACGGTGACGCCGATTGCCCGCAAGCGTGGCGAACTTTTTGAGTTGGACATCGTTCTGCGCAACAACCGCACAACGCCGGAGCACCCGCTGGGGCTCTTTCACCCTCATTCGGAACTGCATCATATCAAGAAGGAAAACATCGGACTCATCGAGGTAATGGGGCTTGCAATTTTGCCGCCCCACTTGAAAAAAGAGCTTCAGCTACTTGGCGAGGTGATGATTTCAGGCGGAAACCTGCGTGTGCCTGAAATTAGCCGTCACGCTGACTGGGCGGAAGAAATTCTAAATCGGCGAATGGTAACAGCGGAGGATGTTGACGAGGTGCTGCGTGAGGAAGTCGGCGCTGTATTTGTCAAATGTCTGGAGCATGCAGGCGTGTTCGGGCAAGGCGAAAGCTACGGTACGGCCTTCCATCGTTTCACACAGACGTTTATAAAACGCGTATCGAATTCATAAATAGTACTCCACAAAAATAATAAACAGCGGGCTAAAAGACAGGTCAAAATAGAGCGAGAATATTTAACCCTTAAGGTTAAGTCTTCTCGCTTGTTTTTTATAGAATTTCACTTATTTTTTTCAACATGGTCCACGTTTTTAAAAAACAATGTATAAATTTCTCCGTTACGACACTGCTTTTAACCATTAAATTCTAAAAAAATCATTTTTTCATGTAGAAAAAACCGCATTTCATGTATGTAGCATTATTCCATATTTAATTCTGATATGGTATAATTAAATTTATAAAAATAAAACAGATTCTTATAGAGGAAAATATCGATTGCAAAAAAGTCCTCGAATTTACTTTGGCAATGGTTATGTTATTTGCCCTCGTGGCACATATCCTTTTGTCTGTATAGAAAATAGTGTCTGTTTTGTAGGTCAGCTCATTTGAAAAAATTATAAATGGAGGAAAAATTATGCCGTATATTATTGCAGTCGGGGTTATTATTTTGATACTCGTTCTTTGGGTTATTTCAGCGCAGCGTTCCCTTGTAAGATTGGATGAAAACATTAATAATGCTATGTCGCAAATCGGGGTTCAGCTATCTTCACGGTGGGACGCATTAACTTCGCTTTTGGATTTAACCAAAGGGTATGCCGAGTATGAATACAAAACCATAACTGAAACCATTAAGGCAAGGCGTTCCATCACAAAGGACTCTTCGCCAGAGGATGTAAAAGCTCAAGAAAATGTTATTGCAGAGGCTATGGGGAAAATTATGGCCGTGGCAGAGAGCTATCCCGATTTAAAGGCTAACGGTACTTACATCAAAACAATGGACTCTGTTAATCAATATGAAAACATGGTTCGTACCAGCAGGCTTATTTATAACGATAGTGTTACAAAGCTAAATCGCGCCATCCGTATGTTCCCCACATCCATTATTGCAAACATGCTTGGCTTTTCAACTCGCGCTTATCTAGAGGCAGTGGGCGAAAAGGCAAATATGCCCAGCATGAAATAAGTAACAATTAAAAATCGAGGTAGACTATGATAAAGAAATTCTGTTGCACTTTACTTTGCACCTTTTTATTCACGGCTTTATTGGGACAAGCCGCCTTTGCGGCAAACAATGTATCCGACATAACTGTTGATGTTGCCCTTTATGATGATGGCTCGGCACATATCACTCAAACCTGGAACTGCGATTTCAGCGAAGGCACTGAGGGCTATATTCCAATAGAGAATTTGGGCGAAATGAGTATTTCGGATTTTCTGGTTTCCGATGAAAACGGGCCGTATACTTACATTGACAATTGGAATATCAATGCCGGATTTGATGAAAAAGCAGGGAAATGCGGTATTGTAGAAACCGATAAGGGCAATGAGCTTTGCTGGGGAATTACCGAGTATGGGCAAAGACGCTACGCCATTGAGTACAAAATCGATAAACTTGTCGGCGGATATACGGATTTCGACGGTTTCAACTTTCAATTTATCAACCCCGGCATGGGAACTTTGCCCACCGATGTGACAGTACACATTGTAATGCAGAACGGAGCAACTCTGGACGCAAGCAATTGCGGAATATGGGCCTTTGGTTTTAAAGGTCAGATTGAATTTCAAAACGGTCAAGTAAACGCATATACCGAAAAGGCCTTATCCTCAGATACCGAAAGCGTCATAATTATGTTACAGCTAAACAAAGGATTGATTAGCCCGACCAGAACGGTCAACGAATCCTTTGAAACAGTTAAGGCAAAAGCGTTTGAAGGCAGCGATTACGACTCCGGTACAACTTCCAGTTCGACTCCCGATTCGAGTTCGGGGGATGATTCAAGTCCTTTCGATGCGCTTTTAGGGCTGCTTGTTATTGGACTTCCTATTGTTGCTATTATTGTCTTTTTTGTGGTTCGGAACAGAAAATTAAAAAAGAGTATTAAAGCTCTTTATACTACTGCTGAATATTTCAGGGAAACACCGCTTGCGGGCAATATTGAAGCGGCCTATGTTTTAGCAGATGATTTTCAACAGGCAGACGGCGACGGAAATCTCATCGGTGCTACATTTTTAAAACTGATAAACGCAGGCTGTCTTGAGCCATTGACCGAGAGAACTGTCGGTTTCTTCGGCAAAGAAAAGGAAAGCATTTCCCTAAGACTTGTACATCGGCCTGAGAATTCGGACTTAACGGTGAATATGCTCTATGATTTGCTGGAATTAGCCTGCGGAAGCGACCGGATTTTGCAAGAGCGGGAGCTCGAAAAATATTCTCAAAAGAATACCGAGGCCTTAACCGAGATTATCGATGCCGCTAAGCAATACGGCAGCACCGCGTTAGCTCAGATGGGTTGCTACGATTCCTCAAAACAGGCGAAGCCTTTGGGGCTCTCTGCACAGGGGAAAAGCCATCTTTTAAGCATAATGGGCTTCAAAAAGTATCTCCTTGAGTTCTCGCTTATCGGCGAGAGAACAATTGCAGAGAGTGTTATCTGGCAGGATTATCTTACTTTTGCCACACTTTTAGGCATAGCGGACAAAGTGATAGAACAATTTGAAAAGGTTTATCCTGTTCCGACACAATACAGTGAAAACGCACATTACTATTATTTTATTGCTTACAGATACAGACAAGCGTCGTACGACACTGCCCAAGCCGCGCGTTCATCCGGAGGCGGCGGTGGAAGTTCCTTTGGGGGCGGCGGCGGGTTCAGCGGCGGCGGCGGTGGCGGCGGAACACGGTAAACTCTACCGAGAGGAAAATATTTCATATCTTTCCGATTTCTGTTGGGACGCGGCGGAAACAACTGTTGGAAGTACAAGGAGAACTGCACATATGAAAACAACGCAGTATAACCGAGCGGCAATGCTTCTGATTTTGATGTTGATATTTTCATTCACTGCGTGCGGCGGCGGTAACGTTTATCCTACAGCTCAGCACGTAACGGCGCAGACCGACAATACCGATTGGGCAATCTATTGGTATCTTTGCGGCAGTGATCTGGAATCAAATTATGGTGCTGCAACCGCTGACCTCTCAGAGCTTTTGGCCGTTCAATTGCCGGAAAACGTGAAAATCGTCATTCAAACCGGCGGAACAAGCCAGTGGCAAAACGATACAATGAGCGCGGATCATATAGAAAGATATGTTTATGACAGCAACGGTTTGCAGCAGATAGCACAGCTTCCGCAGGCAAGCATGGGCAGCGAAGAAACCTTGTCCGGCTTTCTCGCCTTTGCGGAGGAAAACTATCCGGCAAAGAAAACCGGGTTTCTCTTTTGGGATCACGGCGGAGGAAGTGTAGCCGGTGCGGCATCTGATGAGAACTTCGACGGAGACGCACTTACTATAGATGAAATGTATGAAGCTTTCAGCGCCAACTATGATTTGTCTGCAGAAAATCCACCCTTTGAGCTAATCGGCTTTGACACTTGTTTAATGGCAACGGTAGATGTAGCTTATGTTTTTTCCAGCATTGGCAAGCATTTGGTTGCTTCAGAGGAAGTCGAACCGGCAAATGGCTGGCTCTATTCCGGATGGGTCGGGGCCCTCGCCAAGAATACACAAATGGATGGCTCCGAACTTGGAAAAACAATCTGCGACACTTATGTTGAGGGCTGCGAACTTGAAGGCACCGCAGCTGACATTACTCTTTCCGTTACGGACCTCTCAATGGTACCGGAACTGGTAAATGCCTATAACGATTTCGGCAAGGAGGCCTTGGCAAACGCCTGTGCAAATCCCTCTTTCTTCTCTGATTTCAGCAGAATTGCCGTTATTACTGAAAATTATGGCGGAAACACAAAGGAGCAGGGCTTTACCAACATGGCGGATCTTGGAAGCCTTGCAAGAAAATCCGCCGCCATTCTTCCGGAAACTTCAAGCACCGTCCTATCATCTCTTGAAAGCTGTGTGGAATACAAGGTAAACGGACCATATCGCCGCGAGGCAACTGGTCTTTCGTGTTACTATTCCTATAATGGGGATTTAGATGATTTGAACGG
>JGI24146J20443_1000748_pt1 | contig 23142 bp, 27 predicted proteins | sample BarGraIncub1131A_FD_20443 | JGI IMG/M metagenome (IMG submission 20443) | reverse complement strand
ATGCCTTGTCGGGATCTTCGAAAGCCTTGGCGCATGCCTCCATGCAGAAATAGTAGTCCCGTCCCCTGATAACCCGGTGGATCGAGGAGCGTTTGTCCACGGTCATGCCGCAGACCGGGTCGCGGGCGAGGAATTTGGTATCGACCTCTTCCGCGGTCACTTCTGCTGGCATCGTCGGGGGCATAGGGACCTCGGTCCGTTTGACGTCCTCGTGCTCAGCCTTTCCGTGCCTCACCCTTGAAAGGATGCCTTGCTTCTCCAGATCTTCCTGAGAGGTCACCGGGCAGGTGTCCACCTCGTAGCCGCAGTCCTTGATCGCTGCCCGCACTTCGTCCAATGATGTGACAGACACATCAATAAGCAACTTTGCCTCTCCTCGTGAGGCATCGACCCTGACCGACTTCACTCCGCGAAGGGCGTTTACCGCCGCCTCGACCTTCATCGCGCAGGACGAGCACACCATCCCTTTTACGGGAACTACCACTTCCTCGATCATTGGCTTAACACCCTTCTATCTCCGTAGCGTGGAGGGCCTTCCGGCGGGGCTATCCTTTTTGCATCACACGTCAAAATTGCGCACCCTAATGCAAAGTTGACGTTCGCACTCGTGACGCCCTCCTTTTCCGACAGTTGCTTCTGAATAGTAAGCACGCACATTGTGCGGGTCATGTCGAGTACTTTAAAAGTGATGGTAGTTTCAGCTATAAATAAACCGCATTTTGAGGGCTCAGTTTTTAACTTGCCAGATGGTTCTGGTGGCTGAGCGCTTCAAGATTTATAATCGCTATCAGATTTTGTGCGTTGATCGAGTGCATAACACTCAGTTGAACGAAAGCAAATAGAAATAAAACCTTATCCCATAGGTAGAGGTGTATGTTCGATTCCATTCTTAGCTCTGGCTGCTTTCAAGGCAATATCAGGAGCAATACCCGCACTGCGTGCAGCGCCGTGGTTCAGTCATTGAAGAGTCGCTCGTTAGAGTGAGGATTGAACTCGCTAGATTAGTCGAAAGTGCTTTATAAGTCTGAGAGGCACTCCTCACTATGGGTTCACTCGACGATTACATATCACAAGCAACAGACTTACTTAACAAGCACGATATCGAGGCAGCAATCCAGCTGTATCAAGAAGCGCTCAAACTTGATCCGGACGATCCCACCGCTTTGACAGGGCTAGGAGCCGCGTTCGATGAGGCTGGTGAGCTGGAAAACGCTGTAGATTGCTATAAAAAGGCATTAAAAGTCAATCCTGATGACGTTATCGCGCATAGCGGCTTGGGGGTTGCCTACGAGAAACAAGGAAATACTGATCTGACCATACGAGAGTTTCGCGCTGCTTATTTGCTCGACGAAGAAACCGCCTCCTTACATATTGCATACGCTCGCGATCGACACGAAAAGCGACTTAAAATGGAAAAAGCGCGCTATGAATCAAAGGTTGGCGAGTTAGACGAAGGCATTCGCCGCTACCAGAGAACAGCAAAGCTTGTCGACCGATCCCTTTCGAAAGGCGCTCCAAAGTAGCGTCGAGCAGATCGGTTGCTGGCTGCAGATTTTTACCGCATTAGTGAAGCGAGGTGACGTATTTGATATACGACCTTACACCAATTGGCGTCGTGCAATCCGCTGTGAAGGACTCGCATGACATGCCACTTCAGGGTGTTCCGGCGGCTATTAAGGTTTTTGATGAGTTCGTCGAAGGGCTTAGTGGTATAGAAGGCGACAGTCACATAAACGTCATCGGCTGGTTTAGCAAAGCTGAAAGGGCACCACTCAAGGTGAGGCCGCGAAAAATCAATCCCGAGCTCGAGGAGCGTGGCGTCTTCTCTCTTCGCTCACCTACACGCCCGAATCCGCTTTCACTTTCGGCCACACGCTTAATTAAAGTAGAAGGGCCCTTCCTTTATGTCGAACCACTCGACCTCATCGATGGATCGCCCGTCATGGATATCAAGCCGTATTCATCAGGATGGGACGCAATTTTTTGGGCTCGAGACGTCCACTCCTCTTTTATCACGCGTCATATGGCCCGAGATGACGTGTTCGCTGAGCTCCTGCGCGAAGGGTTCAATTATCACGGAGAGAAATGTGGCGCGATAGGAGTTGCTGCAAAAATAGCATATGATGCAGCTCAGACGCTTAAGGCAAATGTGAGAGATTTGTACCTCCGCCTTCCTCAAGACATAAATCCGCATGTGGCTGACGGTCTGATAGGGGTCTCAAGAGCCACATTGGGAAATGCAAGGCTTACGTTTTCTGATGATCAGAGCGTTCTCGTGTCGGCAGCTTCCAAGTCTATAGGTTACCACATCTTGGAAGTGCCCAACATTCCTGCCCGCGAAGTTTTAAAGATGCGCTCTGAAAAACTGTTCAACAAACTTTAACGCATTGTGCGTTCGAATTGCTGCAACGCCAACAATGATAAGATCGGTCATCGCACGCTGCACAGATTGGCACTTAGCTGCAGCAGGACAGGTTCACTCAAAAACCCGTCTCCTTACACCAAACAATATATCCGCGCTATGTGATGTATTTGTATGGAAGAAGATCTCTCGGTGTGCGTTACGTATCAGAGCCATTCGTGTTTTGAAGTCAAAGACATTGATCATACGCTCTTGACTGACCCTTTTTTTGGCAAAGAGAACCCCTACGCACCCAGGTACGCTGGGAAACCTGATATCGTTCTTGTCACCCACGAGCACTTCGATCATAGCGGTGCAGAGCAGTTCAATGCTATTGTGGTCGCTCCGCCAACTCTGACGGGTAAGTTCAAGAAAATGATCGTAATGGAGCACGGAGAAACTAGGCTTGTTGAAGGGGTTCGTGTGACAATGATTGGTGCAAGCCATCATCAGAGCAAATACCCCGCCGGCTATGTCTTCGAACTAGGCGGCGGATTTGCCCATCTCGGCGACACCTATTTGGACGGCGTTCAATCGCTGGAAAATATAGATGTGCTATTTATCCCCATAGGCGGATTTTTCACTATGAACATAGAAGAGGCGCTCGACGCGCTCGACATCATTAATCCTGATATAGCCATTCCGATGCATTACGATACCTTCAGCCAGATCAAAGCTGATCCCCAGCTTTTTAAGCAACTTGCTGAAAATGCGGGGCACCACGTCACCGTGCCATCAATTGGGGGGACAACCACATTTTAGATCGATCTGGCGTTAAGAACCGGGCCTTGTCTTGAGGGGGACGACGCTATCTCCCGCACACTTCGTCTGACGGCGCTAACAAGATTAGCGCCCCGTTTCAAGCGGCAAGTCCGTACTCCTCTAGCATTAAGATCATTTTTTAAAAGCGTGTTTCATGTTGAGTTCGGAAGCAAGGTCACGTCGGGGCTTCGCAATAGGTCGTAGCAAGGGAGTGGATTGCCCGCGCGGTCTGGGGACCAACGCCTCGGACTTTGGTGAGCTCTCGCATTGGCGCGCGAAATATAGCCTCAAGTGAGCCGAAAAATTCCAGCAGGGCACGCGCGGTAACGGGGCCTACCGACGGGATTGCAGCAATTACGTACTCTTGTTGTTCTCGAAGCGTTTTTGAAATCTTCTTTTCTTGCACTGCGGGCGTCCTCTTTTCACCCGTTTGTTCGTGCTCCGCGTTAGTATCCCCGGATTTGACCTCTGCTTCGTCAGCGACGACGCGGATAAGATTATCGCCCACATTTTTTTCCTCCGAATCAAAGTCCAAAAGCGTTTTTTGGCGTTCTTCAGAGATGGTACCGGCGATCCCTTCCGAAGTTTTGTGGCGGCTGTGGATTTGTGTAGGCATGGGATCATTTTTAGCAGCGTGGAAGCTGCATTGGGTCTCTAGTTGAGCGTAAGTGGTCGCTTGATCGGTGTTCAGTGAGCGCATAGCTTCTGTTGACGCTTCAGGCCCCCTTTCAGCAGTAACTTCTACACGTTCGGCAGGGAGTGTGCGTCTCGTGCTCAAACGCTTCATTTCGGCAGACATCCTTCGTTTTTTTCGCGAACTAGATGAACTGTACGCCTCATCGCGTGTCCCCTTTGTTATCAGAACGACGACGCGACCCGCGCGCCTTCTCCCTGTGCGACCCTCACGTTGGATGCTGCGAATTTCAGAAGGAACTGGCTCATAAAACACGACCATGTCAGTAGCTGGGATATCCAGCCCCTCCTCTGCTACACTTGTTGCAACGAGGACGTTGTACGTTCCGTTCACGAAGTCCAAAACGAGCTTCACTTGTTCCTTTTGAGAAAGTCCCTTCAGTCCATCTTTCTTTGCTTGGCCGACAAACTTCTCCGCCCTAACGTCTCGCAACGTGTTTAGAGTATTCCTAACGATTTCGGCGGTATCTCTGTAATTGGTAAATACAATAACACGCGAATCGGGCTTGAGCGCCAGTTGTTGTTGAACAACGCCTTTCAATGCTTCGAGCTTCGGATGGATTTCGTCAAGGCGATTTAACAGCTCTGCAGCGGCCTTGATGTGATCATCGCTGACGAGGTTTCTCGCAGCTTTGCTACCTTTTTTTGACTGTGCTTGTTTGTGGAGCCGCGCAAAGTACTTGCGCGTTGGTACAACGCCTTGGGTTTCGATCAGTCCAATCGCGTGACGTAACTTAATGACCTCAGCAACGAGCGACATTGCTCTATAGTTCCTATCAGTCGCAACCTTGTTTTGGATCTTTATCAATTCTGACGTCGAGACCCACTCACTAAAGACGACTTTCATTTTTATCAGTTTGCGCAGTCTTTCGGCGGCGCTCTGTTTGAGATGCTGTCGAATTGTCTCCATCTCAGGAGGCAACGTAAACCTCAGCATTTCCACATTCTTTTCGTGCGTGTATGGGTACACGTCAGGGTCTGATTCGGTACGGATCTCGATATTGTCGATGAACAAACTTTCGCTGACTTCGTTTATTTTCTCCACAGTGCCGCCAGGAGACGCGGTCATGCCCAAGATCAGCGGGTCATCCGCTTGTTCGATGTATCTGCTCGCGATGAATCGGTACGCGTAATTGCCCACTGCTCGATGCGCTTCGTCAAAGATTATTAGTTTGACACCAGCAAGCGTGATGCGCCCCGCTTTAAGATCGTTTTCGATAACCTGAGGAGTTGAAACGATCGCCTGCTGTTCCTGCTTCCAAAGCTCCATTCGCTTCTCAGGAGGAATTTCTCCAGTAAAAATGGTTGTCTCTGCAAGCAGATGTGATCTCAGAAACTCTGCATGCTGTTCAACAAGTGGCTTTGTCGGTGCGAGAAATATGATCCGTCCGCCCTCTTCAAGGCGTTTTGCTATCACGAGCAGCGCGACAACTGTTTTGCCAAGCCCAGTCGGCAGTACAATCATCGTTGAGGCGCGCGCAGCCGATTCTGCTAGTGCTACCTGATACACTCGGGCCTCGACAGAATTAGGGACAATCAGTTTAAGGTCAACGTGCTCTCGCATTCGCGCTTTTAGGTTAAATCAAGCGTTATTATAAGTATCCTCGTCTCGCATCGCAATGCACCCCTCGGGAACGAAGTTAACCGAGGACCTATATCCTTATCAGCTTAAAAATAGAGAATATGTTTAGCAAAGTCCTCTCGAAATCACCTGACTGGTGGCAATCGTGCAAGATACACATGAAGATTTAAAACAGCTGATCAAGAAATTCGGCTGCTTTACTGATGGCCCGTATAGACTGTCGGGAGGGGCGCTTAGTGATTTCTATTTCGACTTGCGCCGTGTGACGATGCACCCTCAAGGTGCCTCTTTAATAGCCGAAATGATGATTGAGCGCTTGGCGGGTATCGACGCCGTCGGAGGAATGGAAAGCGGTGCAATACCGATCGCTACTGCAATCGCTCTCAAATCAGGTGTTATCCGCGCATTTTTTGTGAGAAAGTCTGAGAAAACGCACGGGAGAATGCGTAGGGTAGAGGGATGTGTGCGGAAAGGGGACGTTGTCGCGTTCGTGGAGGATGTGACGACGAGTGGAGAATCGGTTCTCTCAGGTATAGCTGCTGTTGAGCAGCTAGGTTGCAGGACAGCCAAGGTGATTAGCGTTTTAGATCGCGAGAGCGGCGCACAAGAGCGCATTATGTCGAAAGGGTACCTGTTTGAAGCCTTATTTACTTCAAGTGATTTTAAAGTGCCCAATTTTGAAACACACGTCAATAAAGCTTAAGAACAACGCGGAATACAGACGAAAAATACGACGACTTTCGGTGAGATCATGAAATTAGAAAAAAGTCAGGGAATTCAGCTAGCCTGCGAAAAATGTGGCACTGTGTTGAAGACGGATACAGCAAGCAGAAGTATTCTGTCTGACGGACAGGTTCATGTATTCTGTCAAGACTGCACGCGCCATATGCTCATCATCAAGGACGGCTCGCTTAATATCTAAACTATCTTAACACGAGCGTTACTATTGCCCATCTTGGCACAACTTAAGATCGAAACATGTCCTACGCTTCGACATAAGTTGTGACAGCCTTTGCACTCTTTTTACAATAAACTCCATTATAAAAAAGCAAATCGGGGATCAACCTGTGCGTGAAGATTTCTTCCGTGAGGTCACAATTGTCCCTAACCCGGCTGCGAAGCCTATGAGCAGGCCTATGGCGATACCAAGCGTTGTGTCTGTTGTCGATGTCGCGTGCGGTAAAATGAAGACGCCGAAGACTGCGGTACCGACGACACTCCCTACGCCAGCGCTGCTTACACGAAAGACTTTGTCAAGACTGCCCTTGTTGATCAAACCTGACGCAAAACCAGTTACTAATCCTGCAATAACGCCTATGGAAGCTCCGGTAACAGCCGATTCTACGCCGCTTGAGAATACGCCGAACTGTGTATAGGTCAGCCAGGCAAACAAAGCTCCAAACACAGAATAGAACGGTGATTCTTCAGCGATGTTGACTGAGCCTACAAAGAGGAGACCTATAATTGCCCCGACAAGCGTGCCGATTATGCTGCCTACGTAAAGCCCTGCTAGCGTTTGGAGAATGTTAAGTCCCAAAAAGGTCGTTACTCCAGAAAGCAGCCAGCCAAATATTAAGTACACCACCACTCCAAAAATGGCACCAAGCACCGCTCCTAAAATCGCTCCAGCTATTAGTCCGACTATCGACCGAGCAACGACGTTGCTCCCACTATGACCGTTGGCGTCAGGTCCTGTAACTTCCATTACGCTTAGTGCTCTGATCCGACTGGGGGTCATATTAGTTGATAAGTATCCACGTTATTAAGCGCCCTAGTTTAAGCAGTGTTATCGTCGGAATTGATAGCATCATCCGTGTTTTGCGAATCTTAGCGCCTGGCAGCACGGTTTTTACTGCGGTGAACGAACTAGCTCCGTCTCGTTCTTGTTGATAACTGGTTTCTATCTAGTGGCGCTGTAGGTGATTGATTTTCTGTAGTACTGACGTCTAAATTTTCTATTTCAGCTTTAAGCTGCACAAACTCTTCATATAGTAGTTTTAAAGTGAGTGAAACTCGTCGGTCTCGTCCAGCGGCTATAGCTTCTAAGCGCTTGATCACAAGCGTTTCAAACTCGTAGAGACTCAGCTGGCGTGAATCAGGAAGGGAGCTCATAATTTCCAGGGTCAATTCGCCTTGCGGGATAACAAGCTCGAAGCCGCGTTTGCTTAAACGCTTGCAGGCGCCGAGGTTCTTGCTTTCGATACGTCGCTTAACACTCCTTTTTGGGACTCCTAAGAGCTTAGCAACTTCTTTTATGGTAAAATAACGCTCTTCTTCAATCATTGGGTGTTTTTCCGGCCAAGCATCGAGCAATCATTAGGTGCTGCGGGTTTATGGCGTAACTATCTATCATACAGCAGAAATATCTAACAAGTCCGTCTTGAACCAAGGGGTCTACAGCAGCTTCAAACTCGCGCCTTTGCTCTTTCTTATTCAGACCTTTGAAGAAAGGTGCTACGGCCTCACGCAAAGCAGCTGAGTGCATAGCACACGGAGCAAGTGGGATCAACTGCGTAAGTATAGCTTTTTGGAGCTCACTCATTGCTTTGAGCTTTTCGAGATAATCTACGTCTTCTTCGAGCTGATCTCTTGCTTTCATGTCGTTTCTGCTTGTTGCGTTTTTTTGCAGAAGGGCGTTGTCAGCAATCTCGCAAGACTTAAACCTAGCTCCTTTCTTGGTCCACATAATCAGTCTCAAGTGCGTAAGGACAACGTCTTCGGATAAAAATATTCTACTTTGGAACAGCGATTGGCACTAGAGCGAAGCTATTTGAGTTTCAAGACGGATACAATGAAACCAAGCGATGTCAAATCACGTGTCAATCGAAAAGTGTGGTTCTTACGAGGATCGCGAGGTTAGAAAGGCTGTAAAAGCGTGTTTATCACCTCTGGGTGGACTCGAGTCGGTCGTCGCGGACGGTGATCATGTCCTAGTCAAGCTAAACTTATTGTCCGCCAAGTCACCTGAAGCTGCAGTTACGACACACCCCTCTATAGTGAAGGCGATAGTCGAACTGGTCCAAGAGCTCGGGGCGAAACCGGTGCTTGGGGACTCTCCCGGCGGTGGAAGCACCACCGCGTCTTACAAAGCACTGTTGGAAAAAACGGGAATTCGGGATGTTGCTGATGACACAGGATGTGAAATTGTCCGATTCGATGAGGCTAAACGAGAAATTGCCTCAATAAAGGCTAAGACGTTTAAGAAGCTTACGCTGGCCAAAGCGGTTATCGAGGCGGACGTTATCATAGGGCTCCCGAAGCTTAAGACGCATAATCTCACGTACTTTACGGGCGCCGTTAAGCTCCTATATGGTTACATACCTGGGTTGTTCAAAACCGAGTACCATCTGCACACAGCTAACGACATAAACCTATTTGCTGACCTACTGCTTGACATCCACGAGACATATCCCCCCGCCCTCACGCTCATGGATGCGATTGTAGGTATGGAAGGTGCGGGCCCGTCTAACGGGAAACCGCGCAAAATCGGGCTTGTTATGGCGAGCAAAAGTTGCACGGCGCTCGACTACGTCGCAGTAACTATAGCGGGCTTTGATCCTATGACTGTGCCAACTGTGAGACTGGCGAAGGAGAGGGGCGTTGGTCCAGATCACTTGGAGGACGTCACGATATACGGAGAGCAGGTCGAGCCGCTTGTAATGGAGAATTTTGAAAAGACATTAACTGCATCGCTTTCGAGAGCTCCGCCATTCCTCATTAACGCCTTGAAGCGGTTTATTGCCGTAAAACCTGTCATCGACGTTTCCAGCTGCAAACGCTGTGGAGAATGTTCTAGGGCTTGCCCACCAAACGCCATTGTGCTTAAAAAAGCCCGTGTGCCGGACATTAACTATAGCAAATGTATACGCTGTTATTGCTGCCAGGAATTATGCCCGGAGGGTGCCTATTATAGTGTCTGTCCCGCTTATTAGGAGACTTTTAAAACGTTGACCGTAGTTCAATGTCTCTTTTTTTAAGGTAGGCAGATCTGGTTTAAATCTGAATGCGACTGTTAATTTGAATTTTAAGCTCAAGTTGTGAGGCAAGGATCGCAGTTATGTGGCATAAGACTATATGTCATAAAACATATTGTTTGTTAGAAAGAAAAGGAGGTGAAACGTGTACAGATCGAATAAGAGTAGTTTCGGCAGTAGCAGTGGTAGTGGTAGTGGTAGTGGTAGTTTTAACAAATACGGCAGTGGATCTTTTAATGATTCTCCCGTGGAAGTTGGCTCACAATACGACGTAAAAATCGAAGACACTGCTAGACAAGGAGATGGCATCGCGCGCATAAGCGGACTTGTGGTCTTTGTACCAAACACAAAGGTCAACGATTCAGTGAAAATTGAGATCAAATCAATAAAGCGCAACTGTGCAGTCGCTGAAGTAGTCGAAGCTTCTGAGGAAGCGGAAAGTTCCAGTGACGTTGAGTAGTCACTTGTCATAACGGAACCTTTTTTAAAGATGGATCGACTGCATAATTGTTGGAGGGTTTAGCCCTCAGTATTTGACGAGGATGTTGTTTTTCCATCAGTTTTCTATTCATAATCGCTTGTTTTTCTAGCGAGTCGCAAGTTTAGTGAGGCGGGGCGTTGTGCCGCCAATTAGGCGCGGAATGTTTAATTTGCCCCTGCTGACGATTACACATGTTGTATCGAGTTCATTGCTTTCAGTACCACGTCAATTTGGACGATCGCTTTAAGAAATAGGAACTCTTATAAAGTTCTCCTTTGTGAAAGTGACGACAATGGAAGAAAAAAAGCCTTGCAAGTTCTGTGGCGCACTTCTTCCAAGCAATGCTAAATTTTGTACAAGTTGTGGGTCGTTCCTCTCAAGCTCATTGCTTTCTCCATCAAAACGGGCTAATCAGCGTCCCAAGCGACAGCCAAAAAATACCGGTCTTCGCAATGAATCAGACCGAAGGCAGGTCCTAGGTAACCGCCGTTCGTCTAAATTTCAGCTCACAAGCAAACGGGTATTCCAGGGAGTGGTTTTGCTCATTTTCTTTCTCATCCTCGCGGTTATTGTCGGTGGGGCGCTGCATATCCCAACTGGTGGAAATACCACCACAACTACGGTGTCTTCATCATTGCAAGCGCTGCACGCACACAGTATAGTCTGTGTTGGGGATTCAATTACAGAGGGGTTGGCTGACCCCAACAACTGGCCGAACCATCTCAAAACAAGGCTCGGCGGAGATTGGCAGGTCATTAATCAGGGAGTTGGCGGGGATAAAACGGCGGATATGTTCGCGCGGATAGACGAGGCCCTTGCTTCAAACCCTCATTTTGTCATTATCTCGGGGGGCACCAATGACCTTGCGAATGGTGATGTACCACTTGCTACAACGCAGGCAAACATCCGCGAGATGTGCACGCGAATCGAATCCCACGGCGCGGTTCCAGTCTTGTGTACCGTACCACCCAACAATTACTCTCTCGAGCAACGAGATATCCTAAACGGGTGGATAGCCGAGTACGCTAATTCGAAGGGATACGGCCTTATCGATTTTTACGCAGTCATAGATAACCCAGCGAATCCAGGACATTCAAATCCTTTGCTCGTAATGTCAGATGGCATACATCCTAATGCGGCAGGATATTCGGCGATGGGAAACGCAATAGATCTTGGTATCTTCACGGCGGGAAACTGAGTTTGTTTCCTGCTTCTTTGGCTGCAAGTAACTGCTATTTGAAGCGCCTGTAAACGACTGAAACCTTTTCGCAAACTGCTTTAAGGAGAGGTACGATGAGAAGTGGGTTCTGCAGACTTCCGGAAATAGACGATTTCGGAGCGCTTAACGCTGAATGCCGATCTTCTTCGACCACGCGGTCATGTCAGAGAGCGCAAACACAGGGTGTACCATCACCTCACTGAAAAACCTAATTGTTCCAAAGCGAGCGCCAAAATCTTTTGGTCAATTTTTGAAGCTTCTAAACGCTCCGTCAGTTGTATTTTGGAGAGCTATTCGGGGCTCGTACTCGGAATGTGATTAGTTTGAGCTGCTGAAAAAAGCATAAGAAGTAACTAAGGCTGTTAACCGCTCCACAAAATCTAAAATAGTCACATGAACTTATTATGGCCCAAGCATTGACCTTTTATTCACCTGGAGCGGTTACACAGCCTTAGCAATTGTAGACCGAGGCTATAACAAGTATAACTAATAGCTATTTGAGCCTTTATAACAAATTTATTATGTTGTAGGGATTTAGCTTGGCGTTGGTTTTTTTGCTGCTATGAACCCCCAGTAACCATGTTTTAGCAGCGCTAAGTCAGTAAAATCCAAAACCCGCATAAGATGCAGAACCGACTTTCCACGAACCTGGGTGCTCTTGCTACGTTAGATGTCGGGCTTCATAGAAAATCCATCTGCGTGGGACTGTTCTATATGGCGTTGTCTGTGTATATCACAAAGTCCTGCGGGAAGGGCTGATACAGAGTATTTAGCTCGCGACGAGGCGTCTATTCTTGTTCTGTTTGGGCAAGTTCAAACATCGATAAATTCTCTGGATAGAAGATGGATTGAACGTTGGTCTTCAATTCGTTAATCTTACCTTGCATAGTACCGACAAGCTCGGACGTGTCGTCATAGTAGAGGTTTTCCTTGCACACGGGACACACAAATTCGTATCCACACGTGTTACCACTCGCCATGTCAAACGTGAAGCGACTGCAATGGTTATCACACGTGTAATAGATGGTGTTCAGCTCGCTATCTAACCATCTCTCGAGCGTAGAGAGAAGCTTTTGCGCATCATCAGCGAGGCGACGCTCAATATCCGCAAAGTCCACGTTCCATCTATACAGCATCCACCCGGTTTCTTTGTCGCGCTCAAGTACATAGGAAGCGAGATGATGCTCGTATAGCGTGAATAGCGTTCGCCTCACAATGTTTAATTCAGACCCTGTTTCTTGTGCTATTTGTTGATCCGTTAACCCATTATCTGGAAGTCGTTTAATCATCTCGAGCCCTAGTGGGCCAACCAATTTCTCAAGATATGCTAGTTTTGCCTTGTCTTTCTTCACAATATATACATGAACTCGAAAAGCCTTATAGCTGCTGCTACAAACAAGTTGCCGATTGAAAATAAGATTTTAAAGAAGAGGTCAGCCCTCTAAGTTAATTAATCCCAAATCCAACTCTGAGGACTAACCGATAACAATGCCTACTATCATAGTAACCCTGTTTGTCGCAGTCTAATTTGCGTCAATCAGGTGCTACGTCTGTGAATGAAGTTAATTAGCGCCTCTAGCGAAAAAGACCGCACCGTAGCCATAGGAGTTAATCCAGTCTAATTGTGCTGTAGTGAGGGGGCCTTCCCAGTGGACTCGTCCCTCGGTGCTAACGGTTGAATGTGCAATAGAGATATGCTGTGGGCTCGCGCCATCTTTTTGTGCAACTAGAGTCACACATTCATCTGCCGATCCTTTGCCCACGTTTGCAATGGCGAAGAATTGATCGGTCGCTGGGTCAATAGTGAGTTCACCATATTTGTAATCCCCGATCGCGATATCAAATCGCTGAAAAGCTGAGTCGTCCGTTGACGCTGCTGTTACGTCTTTAGTGGCCGTCAGCGTGCCTATGAGGACAAAGCATAAGGCTATAACAATCGATGTTTTTCGCGTTGTCATTCGCCTCTTTTTCTGACTTGTTTACAAAGAACGCCGCCCGGATAAACGTTTGTAACAATAGTTAGTTACATTGTAAATCGTATCACAGCGCACGTCGTTTAGGCTGGTAAAAGGACAGTTTTACACTTACAAAAATTTTAATGCCGATGCACCCGATCGGCACGGCACTATGGGTATACAGCTAAAACCACCCAGCTCCTTATACACGTCAGCAATGTACTAAGACAGAATCAAAACAAAGGAAGGGCAATTTTGACGATTTTTTCGCAAGATCAATAACTACTAGAGATTAACCTGATTTCGGGCCCTCTGTCGATTTTCAACTATAATGTAATAAGTTCTAGACTATTCCCCAATTCGCCATGCATCCGTGTCTTATCGCTCCTATCCCAAGCGTGCCATGTTGCGTCAAAAAAGTAGTTAAAGAACGCGGGAGATACACTCATGCATGAAGCGGCGTTTGATATCCATTGCCGTTGTTAGTGTTTTTCTTTTGGTGCTTAGCGTTGCGATGGGGAACGGTCTTTTGTCGTGCCAAGTGTAACTAGGCTTAAATGGTCGGGAAGGGGCACTAAAAAGATAGTGTTTGGGTTCTAGGATCTGTATAAACGGTTGCGATTTGTCTAAGACGATTCGATAAGGTCCATGAGAGATTTTTTGACTAGTAAAACTAATAAGTGAAACAATGTCTTAACAGGTAAGAAAATGATATCTACAAAATTGAATCAAGCTATTAACGAGCAAATTACTTTTGAATTCTATTCAGCCCACATTTATTTGTCTATGGCTGCGTATTGTGCTTCAGTCGATCTGCCTGGTTTTTCACATTTCTTGCGCGTGCAATATCGCGAAGAGGTTGATCACGCGATGAAGTTTTTTAACTTTGTCGCTGAAATGGAGGGCAATGTGAAGATTTCTGGGTTTCAAGATCCACAAGCAGAGTTTAGTTCCGTGTTAAATGCTTGTGAGACAGCGCTAAACCACGAAAAAATTGTCACTGGTAGGATTTACGACTTAAAAACGATTGCTGAAGAGGAAAAAAACTACGCAGCCTCAAGCTTCCTTGATTGGTATGTGAATGAGCAGATAGAGGAGGAATCTAATTTCTCGGGAATCGTTAGGCGCTTAAAGATGGTAGCTGATAATCCTGCTGCCTTGTTTATGTTAGATAACGAACTCGGAGCAAGGGTTTATAATCCACTGCCAGAGGCAAACATCTAAAAACAACACAGTGCATCACTAAAAGACGTTATTCTTTAGGTTCGATTTCAGGCCGTTTTGATGCGTAATCTCAGATGCGTCGCTTGTTCCATTAACTTTCCTTGACATCGGGTTCATTAATTGAAGACACGTTTTTGCATGTTGCGAGGCACTTCCCTAAAAAAGCGTCGCACTTTGTCACTGTACTGGGCGAAGTGGTAAGCTTTTCTTTGGTGATTGAAGCTGCGAACCGGCAATAGTGCCAACTAATGGAGCGAACGAAATAATAGCTGCGACCTTTTTTTTCATGACACTCAGTGGAGGCGTTCACGAACGCTTAAATTTTCGCTTTTCCCCTAAGTCTTAAAATGCAAGATCTAAGCCCACGTATAATCCCTGGCACAATTGATTAAGTTGTCTGAGGTGCTGTTGAAATGCGTGATAATGCATTAAAAATGCGAACTGCTCGAGTCGACTACTTCCCGGATGGGACTTTTGGATAAGTAATTGCTACCGGAGAAACCAAAAATATGTTCAGGGACTAATTCTCGTTCTGCCGATGGATCGTGAGTGAGGTGCGCGAAATGATTCCCTACGATTCAGGACAGGAAATCATGCGTAGGCTATAGAACCCCAATCGTAAGCAGTAGCAACAATGAAGCGATATTGTTGTGTCGAAGCGATCTGCGACCAGAAGAAGCCATTTCTCGTTTGGCCGCGAATTTCTTGTTAGTTCTAAATACAATTAGAATTCAAACTGTTTAAGAGTGATTTCTTATCACTATTAGATCTCTTGACCTTCCACGCGTATGTTGATGATTTCAGGGACAGCACGAGCATCTCCTTATGGTATGCATTGGTTACAAACATTTGCCCCGTTTTTCATCTGTTTGATCCACGCCGTTTGCTTGCAGATTTCACACTGGCCTTTGACGTAAATGATAAGGTTTTCAACTCCTGGAAGCTTTAAGGTGAGTAAGTCCTTTTCATCACAAATGCCCTCTGCAAACAAATTCCACTCAACTGTTGTCATCTTTGAACCCGCATCTAAATCTAAACAATGATTTGAACCTCATCATCGGCTCTATTATACACTATCAAACCTGCGCTTTCTAGCTCGCTAAGAACTTGCTCAATTTCTTGATTGCTGCGCTTGACGGCTTGCGTTATGTGTGCACGCGTGAGCACGTTATAACCATATAGGTATCTAATTCGGTTAAGTGCAGCATATAGTTCGCGAGCGGCCTCCGTGTGGAGTCCCCAGGCGTTTAAATCCATAACGCTCTCTTGCGCTTCGTTCATTGCTAGGTGTATCGCTGGCAAACTTGATAACGTTTTTCGGTTTTTGCGCTTCTTTTTTTGCTTAAATAAACGTGTTTGTGTCGATATTTTCGTGGTTATACCGTCGGCGTGATGTTCGGTCATTGGTCTCGCTTGTGTCCTCTTTTTTTTAGTTGGATAACTAAGCGAGTCCAAAGGTATTATTAAAAGTGAACGGCAGGTAAGACCTCATCGTGGAGAGTCAGGCCGCTACGTCATCGACATGGACATGCTCCGTCAGAGCCCCATCTTCGGATCGGCTCACAAGGTCCAAAGGGCTGGCCAGATAGAATACATCGCGCCCAATACAAGTACCGCATCGGCGATGATGTGGATAGCGAATACCGGCCACATCGAGCCGGTCCTGCGGTAAAGGAGCAAGTAACCGGGCGTGATCAGGAACTGGGCGATGAGGAAGATCTGAGACCAGGGCGTGATGGATTCGAAGGAAGGCAGGAACTTGCTCCAGAACATGACGTGTATAAGGCCTACGAATATTACCGCCATCAACATCCCGATCACCCCTCCTATGAAGCGCTTTCGCCTCTCCGTCCAGCGTGTCTCGAAGGCGTCGAATATGTAGACCCAAAGCAGCTGTTCCATGGCCGCGTTGATGGGGACCCAGATGAGCAGTGTGAGCAGGACCCCCTCCCAGGGATCGTTGACGGGTATGATGGTCAGGTAGGCGATCGTCTGGACGAAGAGCTGGAGGGCCAATAGCCCAACAAAGAGCTTGAAGGACCAACTGACCGGTCTGACATAGTCGAGGCTCTTCTTGCGCCAGAGCACGATGGCCACGCAGAAGACTCCATAGTACAGGATTAGGGGCACGAAGGCTCCGCTCCAATCCAGCATCAGCCAGCAGGCGATGGGCAGGAGGAAGGTGGCGATGAGCGCCAGGCCGAGGTCGAGGTTGGTCGCTTTGAACTTCAGGCGCTCCACTCTATAGGAAAGGATCCCAGGTAGGTCCATGCACGGTTATCGGTATTCAAGATAGAAAAACGTTCAGATGCTCAGGCCTCCCCCCATTTCTTCGGCGGGTTGGCCTTCGCATCGTACTCCTTGGCCTTGTCTTCCATGCCAGTTTTCGCATAGGTATCGGACAGACCTCTGAACCAGGGCCTTCGGTCGCCCGCCTTGGTGATGGCCAGGCTCTTGCTTAGGTACCTCAACGGTTCGTTCGGCATGCCCTGACCTTGTAAAAGAAGACGACATCGGTCGCGCCCGATGGTCGGCTAAATTTCGAGACAGCGTGCTAAATCATTAAACAAGTTTGATAATGCGCTTTTAAACTACGTTATTACGTAGTGTGCCGACGCCGTAGCGAACTGCCCAGTTTTTCCGGTTCGGGTGAATCGTCAAAAAAATTCTAATTTTTTAAAGTAGATGATGCGGCTATCTTATGTCCACCACAACTTTTCCTTTCGGATGTTGTGTTTCGAAATAGGCAAATGCTTCTTTGACTTGTAAGAACGGGAAAACCCTCTCAATCTGCACTTTTACTTTTCCATCGTCAACGTATCCCGCAAGCCTTTGGAGTTGTTTTCAGTTGGGATGAATTATCATTCAGTTTCTTATGATCTTATTCCGTAGTCACTCCGTCGAATTCCGCTTCATTGGCTTCGGCTTCTTCCTTCGTGGTCCGCACGATTCCATCCTTGTGATGAGCCGGGGAATAGATCGTATAGAGTTTCAGGTCTTCTGTTTTTGAAGTGTTGATGATATTGTGCTGTGCGCCGGCGGGCACCACCACCGCAACCCCGTCACTGAGTTCATATTCGTTGCCGTCAATTANGCACTTTCCCTGCCCTTTCTCGAAACGGAAAAACTGGTCGTTTTCCTCNTGCACTTCCATTCCAATGTCTTCTNCGGGCTTGAGGCTCATAAGTACCAGCTGNCTGTGCTTTGAAGTATAGAGTACCTTGCGGAAATTNCCATTTTCCAGAGTTGCTTCCTCGATATCAATAGAAAATCCTTTCATATTTTGTAATTAATATTGATTCTATAAATTCGTTCTTGAGCAAGATCCCTTAAAACAAGAATTAAAACGTGCTATGGACATATTAATCGGGCAGTACCAGCAAAGCTGTCACAAGGGCAAAGTAGTACATCGTTTATCCGATGCATGATGGGGTTAAAGAGATAATTTTTAATTCTTACCTATCTCACCTATCCTAGTTGATACTGACCTTGTCAAAATTTAGGCTCCGCGACACTCCGCTTGAGTCTGTCCAGTGCTCATTAATCGCAACCTGCGGGACATTATTCCCTACCGAAGTCTCGTTAATACCCACATAGCCTACAGTGTAGTTCTTAACCACGCTGTAATTTTCTATAGTCGGTGCGTTTCTGCTATCGTCTTTTTGAACCTGAGCCGCGATAGCCGATAGCAGCGGGTCATGCCCGTTCGTTGAGCTCTGCGCAGGTGCTACGCTTGCCGCTGCGCTCGGCGTTGTGGTAGCGCTGCTGGCAGACGGGCTTGGACTAGTGTTGGTAGTGTTGTCAATGCAACCCTAATTGATACGAGAACAAGTAAGCCGATAAAAAACAATGGCAATGCATATTTCAACGGCATGTTGATGTACCGTTTCATCATCCGAACTATTGGGATACAACTCCTGCCAAGACACTTATGCAAGAGGCTAGAGGTAGCTTAACTATTCCTATTCTTTTTTTCCACCAAATAGCCTGGCGCAGAAGTTAGTATCGTTCAGNCTGCACGACCGTCCGCACCGCCTTTCATATCGATAATCGTGCCGAGCACCAGGCGCTTACGTAAGGGGCTAATATACGCGTGAAGCCTCTCTTTTTCTTGTCTATCTTTCGGCATTAAGGAAGTACGAAACGAGCGCATCGATCGCCTGGCTATCATCTAATTGAGCTCCTGTCTTTTTATAGACTATTGTTTTCACTTCTGAAAGCGCACTGCTCAATAAGTCCGCATCGCTGCCGGTTAAGATTAGTCCCTTCTCAATCATTTTTTCCCTCCTCTATGTTCAGTACTTTTTACATGAATCACGCCTCATAATATCGTGATCGGTTTTTTCTGTCGACGATAATAACGGCAAAATGCGCGTTTTTTAGGGGGCTGCAAACCTAGGATAGTTGATAAATAGCTTTGTTAGCCTTCAGATGTTGCAGCTTAGCCGTTCGCCGCTCTTTAATTTTTAGTTTTAGTCGCCCTTCATTTTATAATCCGGCCAGCGCATCTGTCCAATAACCTCTTCATACGTCATTCCGTTCTCAGGATTCATAGTTAGTGTCTCAAGCTGAAACCCGATAATCCCTTTGACTATCCTAAAGTTTTCTTCTGTAATAACATTAGTAACGATACGCTCGTAGTGTGTGTGTGCGTCGTCGTTTGCACTGTCAAAGACGTTTGCATAGAGATTGAAAGTCTCTCCATCGTTTTTGCCAATCACAAATGAAGGGTGCCAAACCGGCTCTTCTACGTCATTGATCGCTTTCGTTACGTCCTCCAGTAAAAACTTTGAGAACGTTTCTACAAATTGCATTTCATCGTGTATCTCGATACACTCCTCGTCTTCATTGTAGCGAAGATAATTGATGGCCTTCATCTTCAGTCACCTCTTGCTAATGTGCCTTTCTAGCTGCTTACCGCTTCAAAGAGAAATAAGAGATGTAGGTCATTGGGCCTGCACCATCTTCATAGTTTCTTCGAGTGGCTTTGCCACTTTGAATTCTATTGTGTTCCAATTCATTATGTCATTACTTCCGGGTCCATTGAGTATGCTAGCATCGCCTCAAAAGTCGGGGCTTCAAACACTTGAACTGTCCAATACTCGGGTTGTACGAGCCATCCGCCAACCATTTTCACTCCGTGTTTCGCCTCGAGCTCCCCTGTCTTGCTCGCCCATTCAATCATCGTCTCTCTTGATGTCTCGTTGTGGACTGCACACACTTCGGGATTGTGCTAGCTTGTACGGACAAACGCGGCCGATTCTTTCGTCGGATTGTTTTGAAAAATGTGCGTTTAGCAAAGGTTAAGCCGCATGACTTACATACTATTAATTATATAATTATATTTTTATAAAAACTAAGGAGATTTCAGATGTATTACGGAAGAGCGACAGACCAGTTTATACGAAACCATGGAGAGTGTGGCGGAGTAATAACGGCAGTACTCGTAGCTGCTGTAGAAAAGAACCTGGTCGACGGCGCATTGCTCATAAAGCAGGGCGAGAGCATCTACGATGGCGTTCCCTTTTTTGCGACGACTAAGGAGGAAATAACAGAAGCTGCAGGTTCATTACATTGCGCTCCGACGCTCAGCGCGAAATTGATAAAGAAGTACCTAAATGGCGCTCACGATATGCGCGTCGCCGTCACGTGCAAGCCGTGCGATGCCCGTGCCATCGTTGAGATGAGCAAACGTAACCAGATTAACCTAAACAACGTCTATATGGTCGGCGTTAATTGTGGAGGAACAATGCTCCCGGTACCAGCACGGGAGATGATTCGCCAATTCTTTAAGATCGATCCCGATGACGTGGCGAAAGAGGAAATCGCCAAGGGGAAGCTCATCGTGCTGACTAAAGATGGCCAACACAAAGAAGTCTCTATAGATACTTTAGAGGAGGAGGGCTACGGAAGGCGCAAGAATTGCCAGCGATGCGAATTTAACATCCCGAGGATGGCCGATATAGCGTGTGGCAACTGGGGCGTCATAGGCCCTGACGCAGGAAAGGTAACCTTCGTCGAAGTGCGCACCGAAAAGGGCCAAAAGCTGCTTGATACGGCAAAGGCAGCGGGAGCCATTACTCTGACAGATGCGCCACCTGAAGGAATTGCACTGCGTGAGAAGTTGGACGGAATCATGGTTAAGATGGCACGTAAAGCCATGGCGGCGCAATTTGCTCAATTTGACGGCGATAACAAGTTCGAGAAGCTCTTTGCCCAATTTGACAAGTGCATAGGCTGTCGGAACTGTATTGAAGTGTGCCCGATTTGCAACTGTGAGGAGTGCTTTACGAAAGAAGGATTCGTGGTGCCGAAAAACGAATTGCCTCCTGATCCTATGTTCCACCTCACGCGATTGATGCACGTGGCGCCGTCGTGTGTCAACTGTGGTCAGTGTCAAGACAGCTGCCCGATGGAGATACCACTCGCTACCATCACCCATATGGTACAATCATCGGTTGAAAAGACCTTAGGCTACGTGCCGGGACAGTCGACTTCGGACGCTATACCGCTGTCTCAAATTGCCGAGGTGGAAGCATGAGCCAAAATGAAGTAGCTTCAACTAATGAGCAGAAATGGGAACCACGTATCTTGACTTTCTGCTGCAACTGGTGCTCCTATGCCGGCGCGGACGGGGCGGGCGTAGCGCGTATGCAGTACCCGCCGAACGCGCGCATTATACGGGTGATGTGCTCTGGACGAATGAACCCGCTGTTTATAGTCAAAGCGTTTCTTTCTGGTGCTGATATGGTCATGATGCTCGGCTGCCACTTTGGCGACTGCCATTACCTGAAGGGTAACTACGCTTGCGACATGCGCATGACCTATCTCAAAGCCTATTTGCAGGCAATAGGGATCAATCCCGAGCGGCTGTACTGGGATCAGATTTCCGCATCAGAAGGGATCAAGTTCGTAGACACAATGCATAAGATTGTCAAAAAGGCAAAGGAACTAGGACCAATTGCCAATGAACTTGGCAGGCACGCGCGCGGCGCACCAAGGAGCAGCGAGGCACAAGCCACACCGGACGACTTTTTCGATTTAGACGCGGAGGCTGTACCCGCCTGAGTGTTACACAACCGTTCTTCCTGACATTCCCGTAATTGAGAGGGTTAGATGCGAGCGTTTTTCGGTTGAGTCGATCTTACACCCTTGGCCCAACGAAGAACTAACCACTGCAANACCCTCTCGAATATTCGTTACAGCTGGTGCTAGTGGCCGTGCGATAAGTATTTGCGTAGCTGCGCTGCGTGTGTGATTGCGGAGGCAAAGAGGTCATAAGCGCAATTCGTGCTGATTGATACGAGGCACGGGGCGCCCTTAGGTATATGAAGCGTTGGACGCAAGGCAACTTCGATAGTAGCTTCGTGCTTTGTCTTAATGAACTTCTACGTGAAAATAACGCGGACTTCATTATTCGACGACTTGCACTCATTAGTGTTCAAAAAAGCAATGGGTAACTCCGCTTCAATTGGCTATCTGTTAGCATATAAACGCTATTTCACTCGTTATCCTCCGATTGCGCGAGCTCTTTATTAGCGTCGAGGCATAGACGGTAAAGTGGGTCATTTAGAGGCATCCCATCAAGATACGGCCCCGCTATGCTCGTTGCTAACTCACGCCACTTGGGCGGCACGTCCAACTGCAAGAGTTCTTTAACCTGTAGCGTATCGTCGGCTTCGATTGCGAGAATAAGTCTGTATATGTATGCCTTTAGCTCTCTATCTGATGCGGGACACTTGTCGGCTCTACGCGTGTTGTTCTCCGTAGTATCAATCCGATTACGTATTGGAGGCTTCATACAAAGACCTCTGCGATTTGTGTGGGCTGCGGCTATATTTAGAAACAACTGCTATAAATCGCAATTGCGGTTACTGAGAAGGTATAGGTGAGGCCTAAGCCAAACCAAACGCACGTTTGCGCCACGTTAACACTCCCCGATTTGGCAAGCTTATTGTCAAATAGTGACAATCCGCTTTTGCGCGGTGGAGCGAGATTTTACTGCGATGGACTTCTAACAGTTCATGTTTTGGTAGCGCAGCTTTGGTAAAAACATCTAGACAATACTCAGCAGCAAGCATAACGCTGCAGATCAACACTGGGAACCTTAATTGTTGCGATTTCTGTGCTCGAAATCTACGAAGGCGATTATCGCGATCAGCGAAGTTCAAAGCGATAAGACTCTGAGACCTTACACTCAAAGTCCGCTTAGCTAACAGATTATGGTTCGAAAAGCTGAAGTTTTTCGGGTCTTCCAAGCTCCTTTGGATCGCTGATTTTTCTTAGCTCGTAAGCAACAAAAGGAATTATCACCATATCTGTGGCAATTACGGCGGCCGAAGCCAGGATCGACTGGCAGACTAAACTATATGTCGTGCCACTGAGTTCATGTGGACAAGGACGGTGTTGCATTGGGATTAATCGAGATCACTGAATCCATCAAAAACATGGAGCTCAGGGGAGCTGGGCTGATCGCCAGGAGCGCAGCTGAAGCGCTCCGGCAGCAGGCCCAGGAATATGAGGGCGATGACCTCGCGGAACTGTATCGGCGTCTGGAGGAGGGCAGGAGGGCGCTCATCTGCTCCCGGCCCACCGCCATATCGCTCTGGAACGCGGTCCAGGCCACCTTGAGGGGGACTTCCAAGGCGAGGGAGACGGAAGAGCTTCGCGCCTTGGTGATATCCAACGCCGACCGTTTCATAGAACGATCCAGTAAGGCCGTCGAGACCATTGGGCGGATAGGCTCCAAGCGGTTGAAGAGCGGGATGACCGTCCTCACCCATTGTAACAGCAAGGCCGCGCTGGGCGTCATCAAGGCCGCCCACGCCGATGGCAAGGACATCAGCGTCTA
>JGI24146J20443_1000740_pt1 | contig 23456 bp, 14 predicted proteins | sample BarGraIncub1131A_FD_20443 | JGI IMG/M metagenome (IMG submission 20443) | reverse complement strand
CTGGAATTCCATTCCTCTGATGGGCTCGGATATGGTGTTGATGGACTAAAACCAACTACATGGATTATTCCTTTCAATCCCCATGAGACAAAACATATCGTCTCTTCGTGGGAAGAAGCTCCTTCTGAATTCAATATCCAGACCATGATGGCTACAAATCTACCTCTCAGTGTATCTCTTTCTGCAGGAAATACATTGAATGGATACTCGATGATGGGAGACGGAGAATTTGTAGTCGATAGTGATTATCTATTGGTAGAAGGAGAAATTATTGTGGACAATGAAGATTCGGCACTTTTCAAACTCTCAAAGCCTAAACCGATGGGATTACTAAATAAACTTATCAACGAAAATCTTGATGATAAGGCTTTCAAATACCATGGTTTTTCAGAATGGCGCGCTCCCTTCAGCTGGACACCTACCACAGACAACGGTTTCTATGGTCAAGCTGTCCGTTCTGCATATGTAATCCGTTCTGGTGATGGATCACAGTTTGCAACCTGGCATGTGCCTCTTGATGGCCCAGGTACTTATGACGTTTATTATTATGTTCGCAGACCTGAACAATTACACGGGGATTTTGGAGGAGGACGAGGTGGAAATCGTGGAGGTGGTAGAGGCGGACAAGGTGGACAAGGTGGAAGAGGTGGAAATGACGATCAAAGTTATGTATTCTCCATTAACTATGATGGCACCAAAGAAGAAACATTTCTAGACTTGGGCCGTGCTGAAGATGGGTGGCAAGAGTTGGGTAGCTATACCTTCTACTGCGATACAGTCGACGTAGTCCTGACCAATAAAACAAAATTAAATATCGTGACAGCCGATGCCGTCAAATTTGTAAAAAGATAATGTATAACGAAAAATAAATATTTCTCATGCAAAGAGTTAGTAAAAAATTGATCTTATTCGCACTGGTGGGTATTATGACACATCAGTCCGCTTTTTCCCAACTGGTACTAACCATGGAAAAAGCACTGGAAATCAGCACGGTGAGTAGCCCGGATCTGAAAACATCTCTGTTTAACCTCCAACGGTATCAGCAGAATCTGATTGCACAAAGAGCTTCATTAAAATCGAAGTTTGCATTGACTCTCAATCCGATAAGTTACAGCAATACCCGATCTTTTGATAATCGTACCTCTGAATGGTACACGAATCAAAATACTAGTTCATCCGGTACCTTTAGTGTTACTCAACCCGTAATCTGGACGGATGCAACAGTTTCTCTTAATAATAAGTTAGGATGGTCCAGAAATGAGTCTTCTGCAGGTAATTCAAGCACAAATAGGGCCTATACGAATGATCTCTATCTAAGTATTGCCCAGCCACTCTTCAGATATAATCAGACAAAAATGAACCAAAGACAGATTGAGCTGGATTATGAGAATGCACAGATAAGCTATGCCTTGCAACGGCTCAATGTGGAAAAGAGTATAACCAGTCAGTTTTATAGCGTCTATAATTCACAGAATAATCTGGAGATCAATAGAAGTGAATTAAAAGATGCCGAAGCTAACTTCTTGATTATAAAAGAGAAGGTGGAAGCCGACATGTCAACAAAAGACGAATATTACCAGGCTGAGCTCAATCTAGCATCCTCCCGCTCATCAGTTCAAAACGGCGTTGTATCACTAGAAAATGCAAAGGATAACTTTAAGCAAATGCTGGGTCTGGATCTTTCCGAAGACATCAGCGTTACTACTCAGATTGAAGTAGATTCAGTGGCTGTAGATATTGATATGGCTATCAAAAATGCTCTTTCTTCACGACTGGAACTGCGTCAGCGGGAAATCACCCATGAGCTAAATGAGAACTCATTGATTCAGGTCAAATCTTCAGATAGTTTTAATGGAAGTATGTCTTTATCTGTTGGCGTATCAGGTGATAATGAAAACTTCCAGCAGATTTACGACAATCCAACTCAAAGCCCGAGAATCTCGGTTTCTTTCACCGTTCCTCTTTTTGACTGGGGACAACGAAAAGCTCGTATCAAAGCGCAAAAAATTGCAATAGAGTCGCAGGAATTTCAGACTCAGGAAGAAATTAAAAACATTGAAATCAACATTCGCAGCACCTGTCGCAGTCTGGATAACCTGCTCCAACAGATCTCCATTGCCAAGCAAAGTGTGAGCAACGCTCAACTTACTTATGATCTTAATGCTGAGCGCTACCGCAATGGAGAACTGACAGGTATGGAGATGAACCAGTTTCAAAATCAGCTTTCTTCAAAGAAAATAGCATACACGGGATCCTTAATCAATTACAAACTAGAACTTCTGAACCTGAAGATTCTTACGCTCTATGACTTTGAGAAGAAGGAACCAATCATGCCGCTTTCCGTTGTAAACAAAATCAAATAATTAAGAAATTATCATTCATAAATAACATACAATTGCTATGAAAATCAATAAATGCATCTCCGCAATAGCACTTTCCACCGTCATTCTCTCAGGGTGCTCCAACAATCAAACATCGTCTTCTTCTGAACTAACCTCGCCAGTATCAGTGCAGGAAGTACAACTAAATTCCATCCGTAAATACAACAGCACAACGGGTACCGTTATTGCTGATGCAGAAGTGGTGTTATCGTCCGAAATGGCGGGCAAATACAAACTCCAAACCAACCCACGAACCCGACAAGCATACAANCTTGGTGACGCNGTAAATAAAGGTGATGCNATNGTTCGTTTTGAAGGTGAAGAATTTGAGATCAGTGTCTCCATAGAATCCAAGAAAATGAACATGGATATTGCTGATCAGGAATTAATTAAACAAAAGGCACTCTATGAAAAAGGAGGAGTAACTCTTAGTGATAAACGTAACACAGAAGTGAAAGTTATTACCACACGTGAGAGCTATCAGAGTGCTCTGCTTCAATTAGAAAAGATGAAAATCACCGCACCTTTCAATGGAATTATTGTCAATCTCCCTCACATCTCGGAAAATGCCAAGATCACTTCAGGAACCGAAATCGTTACTGTTATGAGCTACAGCAAAATGCACATGGAGATCAATCTTCCTGAAAGTGCTATCAATGAAGTTCAAACCGGGCAGAAAGTATTCATTACTCACTACACAATTCCCAAAGATACCATCTCAGGTAAAATTTCAGAACTTTCTCCTGCAGTAAGTTCTGAGACCCGTACTTTCAAAGGAAAACTGCTCATTGACAACAGTAAACTCAAACTTCATCCGGGTATGTTTGTAAAGGCTGATATCATTGTAGAACAGGCCGACAGCACGATTGTCATACCGAAAGAGATAGTTATGAACAACCGTGGCCGTAAATATGTATATGTAGTTGAAAAAGGCATTGCTAAAATGCGCACCATCCGTACCGGATTGGAAGATCAGGACAATACCGAAATACTCGAAGGTTTGGAGGTAAACGATAAACTTATTACCCGAGGATATGAGACACTGCGTGAAGACAGCAAAGTAAAAATACAGAAGTAACCGGAAAAGAAGCATATAATGAAAAAAATAATTCAATTTGCAACCAGCAATCCGGTCACGATCTTTATGATCGTCCTGGCCATCCTGTTGTTAGGAAAAATATCCTATGACAAGCTGAGTGTCGATCTTTTACCAGACCTGAACAACCCGCGGTTGTTTGTGGAAATTAAGGCAGGAGAGCGTCCGCCTGAAGAGATGGAAAAACAATTTGTAAAGAACTTAGAGTCCACAGCAATCCGCCAGCGCGATGTGACNATGGTGTCTTCTGTCATCAAAGCCGGTGTAGCTCAAATCACTGTTGAGTATACGTGGACAAAAGATATGGATGAAGCATTCCTTGATCTCCAGAAAGCGATGAACAGTTATGCATCGAATGCGGATATTACAGAACTCAGCATCACGCAGAATGATCCGAATACAGATCCGATCATACTTATCGGACTCTCTCATAACAAGATTACCGATATGGCTGAGCTTCGGCGAGTAGCAGAGTCATACATCCGTAACGAACTGACGCGTGTAGAAGGTATTGCAGATGTCACTATATCTGGAGCAGAGGTAGTCGACCTGGTCGTACAAACAGACCCATACAAGCTCGATGCCTTTGGACTCCAGCTCAGTACAATAGCATCCAAGATACAAGACAATAACCAGCGTATTTCCGGTGGTCGTGTTACAGAGATGGGATTACAATATATAGTTAGTGGCGTGAACACACTCACCACTGAAGAAGACTTTGAAAATATAATTGTAGGATATAAGTCAACACAAGCCAGTACTACCTCAAGTAGCTCTTCAACCACCATAGAGCCTAACAATATGGCACCGATATTTCTACGTGAAGTAGCCTCTGTACGCTTCGAAAATGCACGTCCTGAAAACATAGTTCGCATAAACGGTAAACGAAGCATCGGTCTCTCGGTCTACAAAGAGATGCGCTACAATACNGTAAGTGCGGTAGATGGCGTCATTGAAAAACTAGCCACCATCAAAAAGGCACTTCCCGGTTATCAGTTTAGCATCATTAGTAATCAGGGTACTTTTATCAATAATGCCATCGGCGAAGTGAAAGATAGCGCACTCATGGGTATCTTGCTCTCAGTCTTAGTTATCTTCTTTTTTCTCCGTCGTTTTGGAACGACTCTGATTGTCTCATTGGCTATTCCTATCTCTATCGTTGCCACTTTTAACCTGATGTTTTTCAACGATCTGACTTTGAACATCATGACATTAGGAGGGCTTGCCTTAGGAGCTGGTATGCTGGTCGATAACGCGGTTGTCGTCATTGAAAGCATCTTTCGAAACCAGGAGCGTGGCATATCAGTCCGCGAAGCAGTCGTACAAGGCACAAGTGAAGTGACAGGTGCTGTTACTGCGTCCACACTTACAACCATCGTTGTTTTCCTCCCAATCGTATATTTGCATGGTGCTTCCGGTCAGCTTTTCAAAGATATGGCCTGGACCATTACCTTCTCACTTGTCTCATCATTATTTGTTGCTATATTAGTTATTCCGGCATTATACGACCAGGTATTTGGAGGGAAAAATGAAGAAAAAACCAAGAAACAGATTCCAGTCAAATCTGTCCATTTCAGGAGTTACGGACGTTTTGTGAAACAGCTGTTGGAACACCGTTGGACAGTTATTGGTATCTCGACTGTACTTGTTGCAGCCTCCTTCTGTCTACTCCCCTTCATTGGCACCGAATTCATGCCAAAGACTGAGAGTAACTCATTTAGTGTGGAAGTCAAAATGGTTGAAGGAACCCATTTGGAGCGCACGGCTTCAGCTGTTGAAAATCTGGAGAAAGTGATATACTCGCTTACCGGTGATTCCCTTTGCACTATTTATAGTCACGTAGGTCCTGGCGCAAGCACCTCGGGTTCAATCTTTGAAGGAGAGAACACCGCCACAATGAAAGTGACTCTTGATAAACTAGCACCAATCACACCTGATCAGCTTGTGGAAAAGATGTTTAATTATACCCAAAAAGTCGAAGGAATGGAACTCACTTTCCTACAAGATGAAAATTCCCTTGGTTCACTAATGGGTTCAGAAGGAATGCCGGTAGTCATTGAGGTAAAAGGGGAAGAACTTGATGTACTCAGTGACCTCACAGCACAAGTCAAGGCGCGGGCAGATTCAATTCCAGGGCTCTTCAACATCATCAGTTCCGTCGAGAACGGTGCTCCTGAGATTATTATCACAGTCAACCGCACCCTTGCCGGAATGAACAGTATCAACGTCTCAACTATCGTATCGCAAATACAGCAGAAGTTAGAAGGAACTACAGCCGGTATAATGGATTACCGCGGTGAAATGCGTGATATTGTAATCAAAACTCCAGATATTACTCTAAACGAGTTGCGAGATATGACTATCACAAGTGGTGGGAAAGAGTTTCGACTGGCAGAACTTGCCGATATGACTCAGACTACCGCCCCGAAAGAAATATATCGTCGTAACCAGAATAGGATCAACCGGATCACAGCCAATCTAGATGAAGGTGTATCACTAGATAAAGTTGCTAACAAGATTGAAGCTGCTGTATCAGACATAGACTTGCCAGCCAATTACTCCATCACCGTTACCGGAGAAGAAGAGAAACGGCAAGAGTCAATGAACTCTTTACTTTTTGCGCTCGTCCTCTCCATTGTCCTTGTCTATATGGTAATGGCATCTCAGTTCGAGTCATTGCTACATCCTTTTACAATTCTGCTCACCATTCCGATGGCTATTGTTGGAGCTATACTGCTCTTCTTTATCACCAATACCACGATTAACATCATGGGCTTTATCGGAATAGTGATGCTGGGAGGTATAGCGGTCAACAATGCCATTATCTTAGTCGATCGTATTGGTCAGCTGAGGCAATCCGGAATGGAATTGAGTGATGCAATAGCAGAAGCGGGACAACAACGTATCCGTCCTATTCTGATGACCAGTTTGTCTACTATTCTGGCTATGGTGCCAATGTCTCTGGGATTTGGTGAAGGATCCTCTCTCCGTGCACCAATGGCTATCGCTGTAATCGGAGGTCTGGTCACTTCCACCATCTTAAGTCTTATAGTAATTCCATGTGTATATGACGTAATGGAACGTACCAAAATGCGCATTCAGAGAAGAAAGAAAACGAATCGTTGAAAGAATTTGAAAACCATAATCGATGAATTTTATAATCAAGAATAAGATATCCATTTGCATGCTGTTTATAGCATTATCTCTCATGGGATATGTTTCTTATAAACAGTTGCCAGTGGAAATGCTGCCCAATGCCGAGCTACCACTGCTCTACATTCAGGTCTCCTCGAACAGTGATATTGATCCCAACTATATGGAGGCTCAAGTGATTATTCCAATAGAAGGGGCAGTCAGCACCATCGAAGGAATTGAAGCTCTTGAGTCAACAGCAGGTACCCGTTCGGGATCGGTTCAGGTTGATTTCAATAAGAGTGTCAATCTGAAATACACCACATTGAAGATTCAGCAGAAGATCAATGAGATTCTACCGAGTCTTCCCACCGGTGTCAACGTTAGTGTTCAGAAGGTCAATGTCACAGGTGTTAGCAACAACTTCATGACCCTTCAGGTACGCGGATCAGGAGGTGTAGATCGTATCCGTACACTTGTAGATGATAATCTCAAACCTAAACTTGAAAACATCGACGGTGTCGCAGCCGTCAATGTTTACGGAGGTAGGCAAAAAACCATTGAGATTCGTGTTAACCAGGANGCACTTGAGGCTNTTAACATAACCTCATCCCAGATCAGTTCGGCACTGGCTCAGTACAATCAGCAACGCACCTTCCTCGGTTATATAAAGGAGCCGGATTTGCGCTACTATGTACATTTGGATGCCAATTATGGACACATCTCTGAAATTGAGAATGTGATTGTAGCTAAAGGGCCGATTTACCTCAAGGACATTGCTAAAATCTCGTTCGATCTCAAGGATGAAGAAACGATCAGCCGTGTAAACGGCAAGGAAGCTATCTCTGTATCACTTGTCAACGATGCTCAGGTAAACCTTATTGAGTTATCGGAACGTACACGTGCTGAGATCGATCGGCTAAATGAAGAATTCAAGGCTGACGATGTACAGATGGTCATTCAATCCGACTCTTCCGAAGAAATCTCTAAAAACATAGATCAGATTGTAAGTATGGCAATTTCAGGTGGGTTATTAGCCATCCTGGTATTATGGTTCTTCCTGCGAAACATACGTTTGGTCACATTCATCGCACTCTCCATCCCGATTTCTGTTCTTTCAGCATTCAACCTCTTCTATGCATTTGGGATTTCCATCAATAGTTTGACGTTGATTGGTATTGCGCTTGCCATAGGTATGTTGGTTGATAACAGTGTAGTGGTACTTGAGAATATCTACCGACTCTCTTCACGTGGTTACCCTCCCGAAAAAGCTGTTACCCAAGGCACTAAAGAGGTATGGCGTTCCATTCTCGCATCTACCCTCACTACCATCACAGTCTTTCTCCCCTTTGTCTTCTCAGATGAAGTAATGATACGTCTGTTAGGTGAACACATCGGTGTCTCAATTATCTCCACTCTCATCTTCTCATTGTTGGTCGCTTTACTTTTCATACCGATGGCAACTTACGTCATGTTGAAAAGCAATAAAGGGAAAAGCGTTTTCTATGAGAAATTATCCATCAATGAAAGACCGGTTCAGATTTACACCGTCCTATTAAAAACCAGTCTCCGTAATCCGGGATATACGATTACCGGAGCAGTAGTTGCTCTCATCTGTACCTTAATGCTGGCATTATCTATCAACAATGATACCAACAAACAGGTCAGTAGTAACCGGATCAATGTCACAATCACCATGCCTACCGGAAGTACGTTGGAAAATACGGATAATATGGTAAAATCCATGGAAGCCCGTCTCGACAGTTTTCCTGAAAAAGAAGATGTGACCTGCCGGATTCAAGAAGAAGAAGCATCCATTAGCATCACCCTTCTGGATAATTATGAAAAGATTGCAGGCCGCTCAATATCTACCATTCTTGCTGATGTGACGAAACGGATGAATATAAGTGAAAATATTTATGTCACTGTTTCTGCCGGAAGCAGCGGAAATTCCGGGAATAGTGCCTCGAGTGCTATGAACGGGTTTATGAGTTTGTTGGGTATTGGTGATAACTCTGAAAAAATCATCGTCAAAGGCTCCGACTATGAGACCATGGTTCTCGTAGCCAATGACCTGCGTTACTTCCTCACACAGATGGAATTCATCGGTTCAAGTAACACCACTTTCAGTGGCAGACAACGGGAGATACAGCTTGGGTTTGACCCAATCCTTCTATCCTCCTATAACATCAGCCGGCAGAACATCACATCCGGACTAAGTTCTCTGAATAAAGAGTTGAGCACTGGAACAACGCTAAAACTTGGTGAGGATGAATACGACATCGTCATAAAGGATGACTTGACCAAAGAAGAGGAAGAAAAACTGGCTCAGCAACGCAATAAGACAGTGGAAGATCTACGCCAGGTAATGATACCCGACGCCAACAGCGGACTACACCAATTACAGCAGATTGCCTCTGTGAAATATTCGCGTGGAACAGCAGAAGTCGTACGTGTAAACAGAGATCGTCAAATTACCGTCTCATACAGTATAGCTCAAAGCGAAGACCTTCCAAAAAGTGTTTTAGAAGGATACCAGGCTCAAGTGGATCAGTTAGTTGAAGACTACAATTTGCCGGCAGGCATTGCCTTGCAGGTTGATCGTGAGAAAGATTCGATGGCAGAATTTGAGTTTCTCATCATAGCATCTCTGATATTGATCTTCATGATTCTTGCTTCGGTATTCGAATCAGTAGTAACTCCATTCGTTCTCATGTTTTCTATTCCACTCGCAGCTATAGGTTCGCTACTTGCCCTAATTATCACCGGCAATAGTTTGCTGAATGCAAATACTATGATTGGCTTCCTGATCTTACTTGGAGTGGTTGTCAATAATGGTATCTTACTGATCGACTATGCGAATATCCTGCGAAAGAGAGGATACACGCGAAATCGCGCTATGATTACCAGCGGCTTTGCCCGAATGCGTCCAATTCTGATTACCTCTATTACCACTTGTATTGCCTTGTTGCCAATGGCCATGGGTGATGATGAATACGCTGGAGCCATCGGTGCACCATTTGCTATAACTGTGATTGGTGGACTCTCATTCTCAACACTGCTGACACTCGTCCTAGTCCCTACTGTTTATATCTCGATGGAGAACATTCTGAAATGGTATAAGGAATTGAATCACGCATTACATGTGTTGCACCTTGCAGTATTCGTGGCAGGTATCTTTTATATCTGGCTTCGCATTGATGGTATTTTCTATCAGTTGCTCAATTTCATGCTTCTCGTCACCCTGATACCGGGAGTTACCTATTTCATAAGTACTACAGTACGTCTGGCTAATAAGAAAGTGATATCTGAAGATGAACCGATTGTTATCACTGTCCGCAATCTGGTAAAGATTTATGACTGGCCTCACATTTTCGTTCGTCAATGGCAAAGCGGAATTCGTCTGCGTGAACGGTTAGGATTAGCAAAGAAATACCAACGTCTGTTTGACTTTTCCGGGATTCTTTGGCAGGTAGTCATCTTCACGTTTACCGGTTATCTGGCGATTATCTATCTTGACAGCAGTATGTGGATATTCTTCATGTCTGTTATCACCTGTGCAGGTTGCCTAAGCTTGTGGACGAAACTGCGTCAGTACCTTTATTTCCTGGCTGGTGCAGGTAACAAGATTGTGCATTATATTGATCGTACGTTCTATTACGGACTACCAGTAATTACGATGTTTCTACTTTACAAGAGGCTGGACAACATGCCACTCTGCATCACCATCAGTTCACTTTGGGCATTGGGTATCATGATTCGTCAGATTTCCAATCACCTCTATGACAACGAGATCAATGTAGAACGCTTGACAGGTAAGTTTGCCGAAACACGTCGCACATTCTATACGATCATCAAGAGTATTCCTATTATCGGAAAGCGCCGCATACCTTTCAAAGCTCTTCGGGGAGTATCCTTTGATATACATACCGGCATGTTTGGTCTTCTTGGTCCTAACGGTGCNGGAAAATCTACTCTGATGCGTATTNTTACCGGTATTCTTGAACAGAGTTACGGTACAATCTGGATTAACGGAATGGATACNAAGAAGTACCGTGAGGAATTACAAAGTCTGATCGGATTTCTCCCNCAAGAGTTTGGAACTTACGAAACCATGTCAGCATGGGATTACCTTGATTATCAGGCTATCCTCAAAGGCCTCATGGATTCAAAAGTGCGCAACGAACGATTGGAGTACGTACTTAAGGCTGTTCATTTGTACGAAAAACGGGATGCAAAGATCAACTCATTCTCCGGTGGTATGAAACAACGTATTGGTATTGCTCTTATCCTGCTCCACTTGCCCCGAATTCTAGTGGTTGATGAACCTACCGCAGGACTTGATCCTAGAGAGCGTATACGATTTCGTAACCTGCTCGTCGAACTGAGCCGCGACCGTATTGTAATTTTCTCAACGCACATTATTGAAGATATCGCCAGCAGTTGTAATCAGGTAGCTGTCATTAACAAAGGTGAACTGAAATACTATGGAAAACCGACTGATATGATTTATCTGGCTCATAACAAAGTATGGACATTCGACATCGCTCCAGAAAAATTTGAAACGCTCGATCCGCGACTGATTGTCAACCATATGCAAGATGGGAATATGCTTAGTGTGCGCTACATCTCCAACGAATGTCCTCAGCCAGATGCAATGCGTGCAGAGCCTAATCTGGAAGATGCTTATCTATGTTTATTAAAGAACTTATAAAGAATTTGATATGAATCTCATACAAGTGACAAAAACGATAGGCAAACTAGCCTCCTTCAATATGAAGATTATCTTTGGGGGAAAGTTCCTCTGGTTCATGATTACCGGATTTCTGCTATTCTGTTACCTTATGTTTCAGACAGCATGGAATGGTAATATTCCCAATGAAGCGACTATATATGGCCAGCTTTTTCTTCCTGCTTTGCTGTTGATCTTTTATCCGGCAGTCTTTGGCATTCAGAATGATGCAGACCACCGTGTACTGGAGATTCTCTTCTGTATCCCCAATTACAAGTTCAAGGTTTGGTTCTTCCGTCTGGTGATGATTTACATCGAGATTTACTTCATCCTTGTAGTCTATGCCGGCACTGCCTATATCCTGCTCTACCCGGCCAATCCGTTTGAGATTGCAATGCAGCTGATGTTTCCAGTCCTGTTCATGGGTAACCTGGCTTTCTTCTATTCCACATTGACCCGAAATGGTAACGCGACGGCTGTATTGATTATTATTACAAGTATTATCTTACTGTTCATGGCTTCAGCCTTTTTCAATAATTCAATGTGGAACATATTTCTAAATCCCTTTGAAGTTCCTACTAATATACATCCTGCTATCTGGGCGGAGACTCTTTTTAATAACCGTCTCTTCCTCATCATCAGCAGTCTGGTTTTTATCATGTTGGGCCTTTTTAACCTCCAGAAACGGGAGAAGTTTCTCTGATCCTCGTCCTTTACGGGTTCATCTGAGGGAAATAAAAAAGCGGTTGTCTCAAGTAGACAACCGCTTTTTATTGATTTAAAGCAATCAATTATTTATCCTTACTAGTTTTTCTTATAGTGCTGACTTTAACATTCGCCGGTTTTGCTGCTTTAACTTTTACCTGAGCAGGTTTTGCAACAGTATTCTCCTTAGATGGAGCATCACTTAGCGCGACCTCTTCCTCCGAAGCTTCTTCTGTTTCAAAATCAACATTCTTCTCAACAAGCATATTGTACCAACCAATCAGTTTCTTGATATCCGAAGGATAAACACGAACCCGGTCAAAATCGGGAAGTACTTCACTTAGATATTTCTTCAGTTCATCGTTGGATGCCTTTGAAGAAATTGGAATCTGCTCTCCCTTCTCTTTTGCTTTGATAGCTTTTAGTACATTGCGTAGCGGTTCTTCGCCTTCTTCTTTAAAGATAGCTATATCTCCCAGCGAAACAATTTTTTCATTGGAATATGCTGGCTGACGAGATCCCGTCAAAAGAGATTCCACAATAATCATATTTTTCCCACGGGAAACCAGCCGAAACAAACCCGGCTTACCGGAAATCGATAAAATCTTTTTGAGCATAACTATTCTAACATTTTAATAATTACTATTGATAGTCTTAAGTGATGCAAAAGTACAAAGAGAGAGCGACATATCCGCCATTCGGGAGGAAAAAGTTGCAAGAATATTTCAATCTTACTTTTTGAGGGGATCAGAAAGGATAGCCTATTGCAAAATGGATAGCCATATCCCTGGTTATTACAGGGCTGAGCAATGGCCATTTGATTGCCCCATCGGCCGGATTATAAGCCTTCATACCAAAGTCAAGACGAAGAAGGAAAAAATTAAAATCAAGGCGCACACCTAATCCATAAGATCCCGCAATTTGTTTATAAAAACTATTCAGTTCAAATACTCCACCCGGTTGTTCTGCATATTTCCGAATCGTCCAGATATTACCCATATCTATGAAAGCTGCCATTTGAAGTTTCCAGAGTAATTTACTCCGATATTCTATATTTGCATCCAGTTTGATATCTCCGGATTGATTTACATAATCTATCTGCCGAGAGACTCCGGCATAGGTTCCAGGACCTAATGACCTCACAGACCAACCTCTCACACTGTTTGCTCCTCCAGAAAAGAAACGTTTTTCAAAAGGTACAATCTCCGAATTCCCATACGGCATAGCTACTCCTCCACCTATATGCAATGCCAAAGAGTTTTTATCATCAATATAGTATTGTTTGGAAAAATCAAAATACCCTTTTACATACTGCTCGTAACGTATATTAAACAGAGTATAATAGTCCTCCTTCTGGTCAAAATTCAATGTCTTTGATGCAAGCCACAAAAAGTTACCGGCAGTCTCCACGGAGGCTCTTAAGGAATGAACATCGCGGTTCTTTATTCCCGGGAGCAAACTTGAATATGAATAGCTCAAGCCACTCTTCATGATCATGTGGCTTTGGTAACTGTATTTGAGATAGGAATTATTACTCAAGAATTCTTTTTCAAAAGCATCAGAAACCCACGGAAGATAGACATAACTCAGGTCAATCAGGTCAAACACATACCGCGACTTCTGCTTTCTGTTCCATTTATATGAAAAGGCAGACGAAGCTACCGTGCGTTCAAACTCTGGTCTGGATTGTACTCCATATGCCAGCGACACTTCTGTCGAAGCATTCAGAGCCCGTTTGAAATCCCTACTAAAAAATGGGAACACAAATTTCGGAAAGGAAACCGAACTTTCAGCACCCAACTCATAATAATATTTATCAAATAAAGCACTTACATTTCCTCCCACTGATTCAAAAGCCCCACGCACTTTGAAATTAAATGTCTCAGAACCTCGGAAAATATTGCGGTGTTGATAATTTACACTTCCAGCAAACCCCAAGTCACCCGAAGTATTGGTTCCTTCCAGATTTGTAGTAAACGACTGCGAGGGTGAAAAAGCCAAAAAGATAACACAATCCAAGGTCTTTCCCTCCCGCTCCACAAAGCGAATATTCGCCGACTTCATTGCAGACAATGCCGTCAGAGAGGTATAAGTCTGCGTCACCAAACGCTCGTTGTACATTCCGCCAGGTATGATATAGCAATTATCACGAAGCAAATCTGACCGGAGATATCTGTTTCCGATATCATAGATCATTAGTTCCTTGTAGGAATGTGACTGTTTTTGTAAAAGTTCCAGTCCTTCATTAGTCAAATATTCGCTTCCGTCATCGCGAAGCGGATCAAAATTTGTCACTATATAAACATTGCTCACTATATAGCGCTGATGGAAATTTTCAGAGTTCGCCGTTAACGTATCCGGGCGAGTAGAGGTTATTCCCGGCGAACGAATATAAGCCTTCAAATCAATCTCACGTGTCTTGTAGGTACTATCCGCAATAAAAAAGAGAGATTCTTTAGTCAGACGATAATAACCTCTTTGACGAAGATAAGAGGCTACATCCTCCCGAAATCCGTCAATTGCTTCACTGTCAAAAAGCATTCCCTTATCAATCTTCAGAACAGCTGTATCCTTGCCGATTACCTTCTGTATGGAATCATCCTGAATAACCAATGAAAAATTACGTACACGGTATGGATTATTCAGATTTACCTGATAGTTTACATTTGCTTTTTTCTTTTTGAAAGAGGTTTGCACATCTACCGAAGCATGAATATATCCCTTATTAGAAAGAGCTTTTTCCATCTTGGAAGCTACCACCTGAGTCTCTTGCTCCTTGTAAATAACAGGGGCATCCCCGGCACTGCGTAATTGCCTGTTAAGCCATTTTGTTGTATCCTTACCGGCCATATTATACATATGAAGCTGCACCTTCCAAATACCAAACAATTTAAAGTTGGGTTTGGGACGGACATAAGTCTTGAGACTCTCTGCATCCACACCATCCCCGTCTACTTTCACGGTAACGCGATTCAGGAGATATGAGCCATCGGGCACATTTTTGGTGAGACGGCAAGAAGCAAGCATCACAAGGACACAAAGAAGAAAACTAACTAAATACTTTTTGCGCATGAATGGCTATGTAAATGCAAATTGATGATTATCTTTACCGCAAAGATAATTCAATTATGCTTAGTAAAAATAAAATAAAACTGATAAAGTCTCTGGATGATAAGAAAATCCGTCAGCAAGAGTCTCTTTTTCTGGCTGAAGGGTCCAAAACGGTGAGTGACTGTCTTTCTTTCTTTTCCTGCGAACTACTTGTTGCAACTCCAGAATGGCTCTCTGACTATCATCATATCCTGAAAGTCAATGAGGTTATTGAAGCCACTCGTGAAGAAATTAGTCGTGCCAGTCTGCTTAAATCACCCCAAGAGGTATTAGCCGTTCTCCGTCAGTCAGCAGCATCTATTCCAGATGAAACGATACTAAAGGAGAAACTATCCCTTGCGCTGGATAAAGTACAGGATCCGGGCAACCTCGGCACAATTATCCGTATCGCAGACTGGTTTGGCATCACCGATATTTTCTGTTCACCGAACACTGCCGATCTCTATAATCCGAAAGTAGTGCAAGCCTCCATGGGAGCAATCTCACGCGTATCTGTTCATTATCTTCCTTTGAAACCTTTTCTTGGAAACCTGAAGGAGACATCCGTGTATGGTACATTCCTCGATGGAAAAACAATGTATGGTACTCCGCACAGCAAGAATGGAATCATTCTGATGGGAAACGAAGGAAATGGAATCAGCAGAGACTTGGAATCTGTAGTAACTCACCGTCTGTTCATCCCTAACTATCCACCGGAACGTCCCACTTCAGAATCATTAAATGTTGCTGTTGCCACCGCCATCCTCTGCGCCGAGTTCAGGAGACCCTGATTCTTTTTATCTCGCAGTCAGGTCTATGATTGAATCCTCTGCTGTTGTAATGCGTTCTACACCATGAGCAGTTACAATGTAAGTATCTTCCACTCCTACTGCTCCTACATCCGGCAACACAAATTTCGGTTCGAGTGCCAACACCATTCCTTCTTCCAGAGGATCATAAGACCGCGAAGTCAGTACGGGTAGTTCATTGATAACCAGTCCGACACCATGCCCCACGAATTTCGCCTTTTGAGCATCTCCCATGAAATAATCCGTCAGCCCATGTTGTTTAGCAATCGCCAAAGAGCGTTCGTACAGCGCATCACCGGTCACACCCGGTTTACACATCGCAGCAAGCGTATCGCGAATCTCAATCGCAACATTATGTGCCTCATATGCTTTCTCAGGTAATCGTCCAATGGAGAACGTACGTGTCTGATCGGACAGATAACCAGTAAAGTTTCCGCACATATCCACCATCACAGCCATTCCCTCTTCCAATAACGTGCCATTAGCACCTATCGGCAGTGAAGGATCAGGTCCGGCTCCACCCAATGCAAAGTCAAAAGGCGAAGGTTCAGAAGCATTCTTCCCGGCAAGTACGGATCCAAAGTAAATCTCCATGGAAGCTCCATAGATACGAAAAAGCCCCAGGTTGCCATGTAGCCGCATCGTCCGTTCAATTTCTATGGAGAGTGTCCGATCCGTCATTCCGGAATGATAGAGTGAAGGTATCTCCGAATAAGCCTCAGAGTGGCGTTTTGCCGATTCTTTCAGCAAGACCTGTTCATAAGCAGTCTTCACCGCTCGCACCTTTCGCAAGAAATTGGATCCGTTAAATATGGATGAATGTGGAAAGAGAGAGACAAGACGTACCCATTCACTTTGTGGTAGCTCCTCGCCCTCCAATAAAAGTATTGAAGGAGCAGAAATTCCTTTTTCCGCAAGTATTTCACCTATCTGCTCTGGTTTACGAATCTGGAAGATACCTTCACCAACCTGAGACGAAGGCCTTTTTACAAATAACAAGCGGTTTCCTGACAAGTCTATATAATAATAGCCCAATACAATCCTTCCCGTCGTGTAGAGCAGGTTGACATTAGTAGAAATCAGACACGCGTCTATTTTCTCTTGCTTCATCATGTTACACAGACGGGCAAGACGAATATTTAATTCTTCAGTCATTTGTCGTTGATTAATTGCATTAGATAAAGATCCTCATACCCATTCTCCCCTCTGATCCACTCCTTTAGAGTAGTACACAGGTGGAAGTTGAGTTTTGAGAAAAGTCGATAGCAAGGCACGTTGCTTGTGGGGATTTCAACATATAACTGATGAATATGAAGGTAAGAGAATGCATATTCGATAAGCAACTCCACCGTCTCAAAAGCATATCCCTTACCCTGAAAGGAGCTATCTATCATCATCCCGATGGCAGCTCTGTTATGATACGGGTCAAAGTCAAATAAGTCGATCGTCCCGATTGGCTCGTTACTTTCCTTGAGTAATACCACCATCTTCTGCTGTCTCTTCGAATAAATATCCTCACCCTCCAACTTTAAATAGTCGCGCAACAAGAAACGTGATACCGGAGCTGGCGTCGAACCATATTTCCACAGTGATGCGTCATTCTCCCAACGGTAAAACAAATCCAGATCTTCCGGTTCAGGAGCTCTGAAAGCTATCCGTTTATGATTCAGCTGATTCATCACCCATTATATTTAATTCAATTTTTATCCTTTGAGCAGAAGTCATGCAAAATGCCAAAGCTAATCCACCAATCAGTGCCATCATTAATTCCGACTTATTGCCTGAAAACAAAAACAATGATTCATTCATCACAGGAATCGAACCAATCGCTAATAAACGGAATATATAAAGGGAACTGTAACGCTCTAATCGCTGTTTCAGAGGAAGCGAGGGATCAATCTTAGCGCACATTACCTGAAACAGCTTCAGTGAAAGTGGAATCATTCCCAGTGTATATAGCACTGTGCCAGCCTGAATCGGTACCAGAAGATCCTTTTCAATGGGCCCCACAGGAATACCAACCACCACGACAAACAGAAAATAGGCAACTTGCACGAGCAAGGCTATCATAAAAATACCCTGAAGGTTTTTTCCCTTCTTCTCAATTCGTTCAACCTCATTCATAGTAGATTGGATTCTTATATCTTTAAAATATCACTAAATGGAGTACGTGCCGTAATAGATCGACCTAAGGTTACCTCATCCGTATATTCCAACTCATCACCCACAGAAACACCTCTTGCGATTACACTGACCTGCACATTCAAGGATGCTAGCTTGCGGTAGATATAAAAATTAGTTGTATCTCCTTCCATAGTTGTGCTTAAAGCCAAGATTACTTCATCTATTTTTTCTTCTTCTACCCGTTTCTTGAGACTATCTATCTGCAAATCTTTAGGTCCGATGCCATCCATCGGCGAAATCACACCGCCCAACACATGATAGAGACCTCTGTATTGACGGGTATTCTCAATCGCCATAACCTCTTTAATTGTAGCCACCACACACACTTTTGAGGAATCTCTGGATCGATCCTCACAAATATGACATACTGCACTATCCGAGACATTATGACAGACACGACAATAGCAGACATCTTTTCTCAATGAAATCAGTGCATTACCAAGTGATTCAACATCCTTCACGTCCCGTTGCAAGAGGATCAAAGATAATCTTAACGCGGTACGTCGTCCAATACCTGGCAGTTTAGACAACTCAGAGACTGCGTTCTCAAGTAAGAGGGAAGGATATGTTTGCTCCATAATGTTAAATTTTGATGCAAATATAGGCAAAATAGAGCAAACACACAGCTCTTCTTCTTCTTTTTCAAGAATAAGAAAGGGGAAACGAAGCCAAAGCCTCTGTTCCCCCTTTCGTAAACCAAATAACAGATGAACTCAATCGTTTTCCTGGTGAGCAGCCTCGTACTCTTTAAGCAGTTTTTCCTGCACATCAGCAGGTACCAACTCATAGCTGGCAAACTTCATGGTGAACGATGCAGCTCCACCTGTCAGCGAACTAAGTGCAGTAGAGTAACTAGACAACTCTTTCAAAGGTACTTTCGCCATCAGCTTCTCAAAGCCTCTTTCACTCTCCATACCCATGATAATAGCTCTACGTCCTTGAAGATCACCCATCACATCACCCATCTTTTCGCCGGGTACTTGTACCACAAGATCATAGATTGGTTCGAGAATCTTTGGACTAGCTAGCTTAAATGCCTCACTGAAGGCATTGCGTCCAGCCAGCATAAAAGAAATTTCATTGGAATCCACAGGGTGCATTTTGCCATCATAAACGATTACACGTACATCTCTGGCATAAGAACCGGTAAGTGGTCCCTGTTCCATACGAACCATAATGCCCTTCAGTATAGCCGGCAAAAAACGGGTATCAATAGCACCACCCACAATACTGTTGACAAAGACAAGTTTGCCTCCCCAATCCAAATCAAGAACTTGTGTGTCACGTACAGAGACTTTAAATTCCTGCCCATTAAATTTATACATCTCCTGGATAGGCATCCCTTCGTAATAAGGCTCGATAATCAAATGAACTTCACCAAACTGGCCTGCTCCACCCGACTGTTTTCTGTGACGATAGTCTGCACGGGCAAGTTTTGTAATTGTCTCACGATACGGAATCCGTGGCTCCATATACTGTATAGGCAACTTATCATTATTTTCAATACGCCATTTCAGAGTACGGAGATGAAATTCTCCTTGTCCATGTACGATAGTCTGGCGTAATTCTTTCGATTGTTCTATAATCCAGGTTGGATCCTCCTCCCGCATACGGGTAAGAATCGCCATCATCTTTTCAGAATCCGCTTCATTGACCGCTTTGATAGCACGTCTGTATTTTGGATCGGGGTATTTGATAAACTTAAACATATTATCTGTTCCCTTTGCATTCAAAGTATTTCCGGTCCTGACCTCTTTGAGTTTAACAGTTGCACCAATATCACCGGCTACCAGTTCATCCACCTTAATACGGTTACTTCCGGCTACACAAAAAAGTTGAGCTATCCGTTCTTTACTGCCGCGATCCTGGTTGATCAGATCATCGCCTTCTCTCACCACGCCCGACATCACCTTAAAGTAAGAAACCTCTCCAATATGCGGTTCTACTGTTGTCTTAAAGAAGAAGAGGCTCGTTGGCGCATTCTTATCAGGTGCAACCTCCACTCCATTCGTATTCAACGGCTTTGGCATATCATTCACATAAGGAACCACATTTCCCAGGAACTCCATCAGACGACGTACGCCCATGTCTTTACCTGCACATACACAGAATACAGGAAATATCGATCTTGCAGCCAAACCTTTGCGAATACCTATACGCATTTCATCCTCCGATAAGCTACCTTGGTCAAAAAATTTCTCCATCAACGATTCATCATTCTCTGCCGCAGCTTCCACCAATGCCTGGTGTAAAATCTGAGCTTTATCTTGTTCATCAGCTGGTATTTCATCAATATCAGGTGCACCTCCCTCAGGCTTCCATGTAAATTTCTTCATCAAAAGCACATCGATCACAGAATTAAAACCGGGTCCACATGCAATTGGATACTGCACCGGAACTACTTTTCCGCCGCCGTAGTTTTCTTTCAATTGTTCAACGATCTGGTCATAATCAGCCTTCTCCTGATCCAACTGATTGATCACAAAGATAACAGGTTTTCCAACCTTCTCCGTGATACGAAACTGATTTTTTGTACCTACCTGAACCCCATATTGCCCATTTATGAGCATTACAGCTGTATCAGTCACATTCAACGCGGTCACCACATTTCCCACAAAATCATCGGAGCCCGGACAATCGATCAGATTCAGCTTCTTATTGTTCCATTCCACATGAAAGACTGTAGAGAAGACCGAATAGCCGTACTCCTGTTCGACGGGGAAATAGTCACTCACTGTATTTTTAGCGGCTACAGTGCCGCGCCGTTTTATCAAACCACTCTCGAAAAGCATAGCTTCCGTTAGAGTGGTTTTCCCGGCTCCAGCGCTCCCTAAGAGAGCGATGTTTTTAATTTCGTTTGCTTGATAAATTTTCATACGCCAACGTTTGATTTTATGAATTAGATTTCTTGTTGCTCCAAATTATTTGAAAGCGTTCGCAAATTAGAAAGAATTTTTCACTAAATCCCGAACAGTACTAGTGTTTCTAAACAATGTTTTACAACATACTTTCAAACTCTCGAGTGAGACCTTCAGGCATATCGACCTTCCATGCTATCCAATCGTTCAAAATAGGATATGTGTCTGACCGGATAGAATGCTTCCACTAAAAAAGATTCTTTATTCGAAAATAAAACTAACAATATAAACAGCCTGTTTTCTTTTGAGTACCTTTGAATTCAATTCAATCACTGTTCAATCTTAGTTCAATGAAAAACCTTTACTCCAAGCTCTGCGCGATACTGCTGATAATTCCTTTCATATATTCTTGTAAGCCAATTTCAGTCAAACCTCTCGAACCGGAGCAAATCCGTATGGAAGGGGAATTACGCGCCAGAATTGAAAAGAACTTCGACCGTCTGGAAGAAGAAAAATACCAACCGGGGAATGTCTTTCTAACTGATGCTCAATCGGGTGGATGGCCGGGAGATACAGAAGGTCGTACAATACTCGGGCTCATCAAAGATGCCCGCGCTTCAGGTCGCTCTCCGCTTTACCTGCAAGAAATTATCGATCTTATACCTTCTCATCTGAACAAAAAAGGATACATGGGCACGATCTATCCCGGAAAAATGAACGAGCAACAGCTCTCCGGAAATGGTTGGATGCTTCGCGCACTCTGCGAATACTATGCGTGGAAGAATGATCCTAAAACACTTACACTGATCAACACGATCGCAGACAGTCTATTTGTTACCGGAAAAGGATATTATGCGCGGTATCCTATTGATCCACAAAAACGCATTCAGGGAAAAGGAGTCGAATCAGGAAACACGATTCAAAGTGAAGGTGAGTGGATGCTCTCCACAGACATTGGATGTCTGTTTATTGGTATGGATGGAGCCATTCAAGCCTACAAATACCATCGCACTCCTCAACTGAAAGCTGTGATTGAGGAGATGATTAAACGCTTTCTGGAGATCGATCTTATCGGCATACGTGCTCAGACGCACGCAACCCTCACCGCATGTCGCGGCCTCATCCGATATGCTGAAATCACCGGCCGTGATTCCTACATACAAGAAGCGGAAAAGAGATGGAAGCTCTATCTCTCGGACGGTATGACAGAAAACTTTGAGAATTACAACTGGTTTGACCGTTTCGAGACTTGGTCTGAACCTTGTGCCATAGTCGATTCATACCTATTGGCTGTACAGCTTTGGCAACACACCGGCAATCCAAGCTATAAGGAAATGGCGGAATATATCTACTATAATGCGCTTTCTCACACCCAAAGATGGAATGGAGGCTTCGGATGCGACAACTGTCCCGGAAAAGTTTCCGGCAACTCTCTTCGTGTCCATGCAGACGAAGCCCACTGGTGTTGCACAATGCGTGGTGGTGAAGGATTGGGCAGTGCCGCCAACTTTGCTTGTTTCCAGAGATCCCGCACCCTACTCATCCCTTTTTATCAGTCGTGTGTGTTTGAAGCAACGATTGGTGAAGGAACGGTCAATATCACTGAAGAGAGCAGTTACCCTTCAGAAGGAAAGGTTAGTTTCTTTTTTACCAGTAATACCGCCGGAAATATCACACTTAAACTATCCGCACCAAGCTGGACCAAAAAGCACCAGTTGTTTTTCAACAATGAATACATTCCATGCCAGGTAAATAATGGATTTATCACGCTTACCCACGATTTTGTAACAGATGATAAGATTGAACTTCTGTTTGATCAGAAATTTACTATCTCCGGGGGGCTCAATAAGCAAAACACAGACTCGTCACAGGTACGGATTTTCTATGGTCCGCTGTTGCTGGGATACGAAGGAAAGGAAGAACTGCATATCGATCCTAAAGACATTATTGAACGATTAGAAGACGGCACTTTTCAGATAAAAGGCAAAAATACGCCGCTCAGTCCGGTCTATCACTTCATGGACCGCAAGGTTTGGAGCGATAGCGGATACCAAAAGCAAATTTTGTTTCGAAGAAAACGATAGAGAAACCAGAGAAAGCCACCTATAATATCTACAAGAAACAGTCCGGAGCCGCTGATTACACATTGCTCAACTAAAAGGGGTAGTATCAGATTATTTCAGCTATTGCTAATTTCTGCATATTGGTAGAAATTAGCTCCTTATATGCATTCTTCATATCCTCTGATACGAACGAATTATCTACGAATTCTATCCAAAGGGGTAAGGCGCGGTTGAATTTCTTCAAGATGTTTTCAAGCACCTTTTCATCCAGATCAGAATCCAGTATGGCATTCTTGAAGAGCTGAAGGTTTAGTTTCTTCTTTTTGCCACCTAATGTAAGGGCAAGTTCCTCGGTATCTTCCGGCATGACGAGGGCGGTAGATAGCAAATCGTATGCTGGAGTAAG
>JGI24146J20443_1000731_pt1 | contig 23599 bp, 21 predicted proteins | sample BarGraIncub1131A_FD_20443 | JGI IMG/M metagenome (IMG submission 20443) | reverse complement strand
TAACGATTCTCTTAGCATTTCATTTTTAGTTAGCTCTTTATTTGTTTTTAATTTAGCTTTTATAACCTTTTTCAAAGGTGTTTTTCCCATGATGTACCTCCTAATATTATAATTATAATATATTATATTTTTTACAAAAAAAACTTCTTTTATTCATAATAATAGAAAAAAGTAAAGTTTACCTATTTATTATTATTATTATTATTATATGATTTTAAATAAGCATTCAGTAATTACAACATTGTAAGTACATTCTTTGCCCTATATGATGCTAATTATCATTTTTTTTAAAAAAAGTATATATATTTTCATGTGTGGGCTATATAATGTAATATAATAAAAGAAAATATTTTAGTGAATATTCATGTCTTCTTTAAATTTTTATAAATTAACAGAAGAAAGCGTTCACTAAAAGCGATTTAACTTAATAAAATATAGTATATAAAAATAAATAGTTCTATCAAGTATAATAATTAATAATTATTGCTCTTAATAGAACTACGAGGAGGTAATATTATGAGTATTTTTAAAGGTTCTGGTGTTGCAATAGTCACTCCATTTAATCAAAGAGGGGTAGATTTCAAAAAACTCGAAGAATTAATAGAATGGCATATTAAAAGCAAGACAGATGCTATTGTAGTATGTGGTACTACGGGTGAAGCGTCTACTATGAGTGAGCAAGAAAGAAAAGAAACTATAAAATTTGTAGTTGATCAAGTTAATAAACGAATTCCAGTAATCGCAGGTACTGGAAGTAACGACACTGCTGCTACAATAAGTATGAGTAAATGGGCAGAAAAAATAGGAGTAGATGGATTACTTGTAATTACACCTTACTATAATAAAACTACTCAAAAGGGTTTGATTGAACATTTTAAATCAATTGCAAATAGTGTAAAATCGCCAATAATAATATACAACGTTCCTTCAAGAACCGGTCTTAATATCAATCCTCCCACACTCCAAAAACTATGCGTAATACCAAATATTGTGGCAATCAAAGAAGCAAGTGGAAATATAAGTCAAATAGCACAGATTAAAGCATTATGCGGAGATAACCTAGATATCTATTCAGGTAACGACGACCAAGTTGTACCTATACTTTCCTTAGGTTCAATGGGAGTTATATCAGTTCTTGCAAATATAATTCCTACAGACATGCATAATATGTGCGAATTATATTTTAATGGAGAACATGCAGAGGCTCTAAAGATTCAACTAGGGTATCTTCCTCTTAATAACTCTGTATTCATAGAAACCAATCCTATCCCAGTAAAAACAGCTATGAATCTTATGGGAATGAACGTTGGACATTTAAGATTACCTTTATGTGAAATGGAAGAAAATAATTTACAATTTCTAAAAAAAGAGTTAAAAGCATATAATATCCCTTTAAAGGAGGACATCTAATGATTAGAATGCTTCTAAATGGTTGTAATGGAAAAATGGGCAAAGTTATTTCTGCAATGGCTAAAGAATCTACAACTATTTCAATCGTTGCAGGCGTTGATAGAAATCCATCTGACTTAAGCTATCCCTGTTACGGCAGCATACTTGAATGTGATCTTGATATAGATGTAATTTTAGATTTCTCAAGACCAGATTCTCTAGATTCCTTATGTGAGTATTCTAAAGAAAAAAATGTTCCTATTATATTCTGTACCACGGGTTACTCCCCAGAACAATTGTCTAAAATTAATTCCCTTAGCAGTGAAATTCCAGTATTTCATTCTGCAAATATGTCTATAGGCATAAATATTGTTAATAATATACTTAAGGGCATAAGCAATATGCTTTATAAGGATTTTGATATTGAGATAATTGAAAAACATCACAACCAAAAGGTCGATGCTCCTAGTGGTACCGCCCTACTTCTTGCAAATACAATTAGAGATTCTATTGATGAGAAAACTATTTTCACCAAAGGACGCGATGGATTAAGTAAAAGACAGCCTAATGAAATAGGAATTCATGCGGTACGTGGTGGAAATATTGTAGGTGATCATGAGGTCATATTTGCAGGACTTGGCGAATGTATTGAGATTAAGCATACTGCAATCTCAAGAGATGTTTTTGCAATAGGAGCACTTAAAGCCTGCGAATATATATATGGAAAAGATAAAGGTCTATATAGTATGGATGATGTAGTTAATATGTCAATTTAGCTTTTAAAGTATATAATTCATAAATAAACCAAAATGTACCCCTTATAGTAAACGATTCAACAGTCTACTATATGGGGTACATTTCATATTACTAATAATTATTCAATGTTTTTAAAATTACTCAGATATATCTAAAGTTTTAATCCACTTTTCCATTCTGTCTAAACCCTCTTTTAACACTTCTAAACTATAGGAATATGAAATTCTTATAAAACCTTCCCCACCTATTCCAAAAGCAGATCCAGGCACAATAGCAACCTTACCTTCATGTAACAATCTAGTGCAAAACTCTTCGCTACTCATAGAAAATTTAGTTATAGATGGGAATATATAAAACGCCCCCATCGGACGTGCTACTTCCATTCCAATTTGCTTTAATCTTTTATATACATATTCTTTTCTTTTTTCGAACTCTGTTTTCATAGTATTTACATCGTTCATGCTATAACGTAGTCCTTCGCAGGCACCCCATTGAGATATTGAGGTTGCACAAGATACATTATACTGATGCACTTTCATTATATTATCCGTAATATATTTACTTGCACAAACATAACCTACTCTAAGTCCCGTCATTGAAAACATTTTAGAGAACCCACCCACCAAAATTACTCTATTTCTTAATTCATCAATTTGAGCTAAAGAATAGTATTTTTCATAGCATAATGAACTATACATCTCATCACTTATTATGTAAATATCTTTGTCTTTTAGAACTTGAAAAAGTTTATCCCTTTCCACTTGCGATAATATTGCTCCAGTCGGATTAGACGGATGTGACATCACTAAAAGCTTGGGATTTTCCTCATCAATAAGCTTATTTAAAATCTCAAAATTAATAGTAAAATCACTATTTAGGTTGTAATTAACTATTTCTGCTCCAAAAATCTTTACGCAACTCTCATAAGCTGGATAAGCTGGTGTTGGAATAAGAACTTTGTCTCCATCATTTAAAAATGCAGCAAATATACATAGCAGTGCCTCACTCCCACCGACAGTCACCGTTATTTCATCTGCCAAATATTTAATGTCCATGCCCCGCAGAAAATTAGAGATCTCCTGTCGAAGTTCCGGTATACCCGCATTAGCAGTATACTCAGTTTTATTTTCATTGATAGCTTCAATCATAGCATTCTTAATGCTTCTTGGCACTGGGAAATCAGGTTGCCCAAGAGTCAATGAAATAGCTCCCTTAACCATTGCAACTTTATTAAAAAACTTTCTAATTCCAGAAATTTCTACATTGTTTATATTGTTTGAAAATATATTATTCATACTATCACCCTTTTCAAGTGTTTTTACTTTTCACGCATTAACGCCTTTTAATCACTTGCATTATAAGTATTTTACTATATAATAGAATAAAAATCAGTATTTTTTAAACTTTTCTAACATAAAAATAATATTTTTGTTTAATTACTGTAGATTTTGTTATATTATTTACAATATACATAATTTTATATTAACATTTATGTTTTTAATTTCTGCTATATACTTAAAAAGAATAATAGGTGGATTTTATGTTTTTAATAAAATACTATTTTTAGTATAATGGGAATTAAATGTATAAAAACAACAATTCGGCTTAATACTTATAATACGAAAGGAGAATAATTATGAACTATGATTTAACAGACCCTTATGAAATTGCAAGATACATAAAAGAGGCTAAAAAGGCAACTCCAATTAAACTATACATTGATGGCGATTTATCACAATGCCAATTCGGAGGTATAGAAAATTTTGGTAGCGGTGATTTTTATATGCTTTTTGGAGAAAGCGAAGAGATATCAGATTTTTTAATAAAGTATAAAGATAAAATTAGAAAATTTAAGCTTGAGCAAGACAGACGAAATTCCGCCATTCCACTAATAGATTTGAAAGATATTGATGCAAGAATTGAGCCAGGTGCAATTATACGCGATAAAGTTACCATAGGTAAAAATGCCGTAATAATGATGGGTGCTGTAATTAATATAGGTGCTGAAATTGGCGATGAAACTATGATAGATATGAACGCTGTGGTTGGCGCACGTGGAAAACTTGGTAAAAGAGTTCATTTAGGTGCAGGTGCCGTAGTCGCAGGCGTTTTAGAACCACCAAGCAAGAGCCCTTGTGAAATCGGAGACAATGTTTTAATTGGGGCAAATGCCGTAATTTTAGAAGGAGTAAAAATTGGAAATAACTCAATAGTAGCAGCAGGATCTGTAGTTGTAAGTGATGTCCCTGAAAATGTTGTAGTTGCTGGAACCCCAGCAAAAATAATAAAAAACGTGGATAGTAGAACTAAGGAAAAAACTAAACTACTTGATGATTTAAGAAAATAAAGTGTGAAAAGAGCATATATTACTGCAACTGCGTTTCACTACGCTAAGAAATTCTAAAATAGTTTTAATGAAAAATGCTAAAAAGTACAAACTCGCTAACGCTCAAACATGTACTTTTCTTAACGGATGTTCCAATAAAATTATTTTGAATTACTAAAGCTTGTGAAAATGCATTTTACGTAATATATGCTCTTTCTTACGCCCTAATACAAATAGTATTTACTATATAACGTCTAAAGCTTGAAGATCTTGTTCTATTGGTGCATCTGCCTCTTCTATGTTCTCACCATCTTTGTTGACTTTTTCCATCTTAGATATAGATACTTCATATGCTACTTTTTTTATAACTTCATCTTCAGATAATTTCTTTTGATACTCTCTACTCTGAAGTCTTCCCCAAATCCTTATATTATCTCCTACCTCAAGGCTTTTGCAAAATCTTGAATTTCTCCCCCAAGCAATTGTAGGTATATAATCAGATTTATTATATAATCTGTTAACTGCTAAAAGCATATCTGCAATTTCTCTCCCGAAAGGTGTTGTTCTATATACTGGACTTTTGCAAATATACCCATCTAGGAAAATTTGATTTGGATTCTTACTTCGTTCTTCGCAAACTTTAATATCCCTAGCAAATACTGTTAATATTAATCTATTAGATCCTTCAACAAATTTATTATAAGATCTGAGTTGGCCTTCAACTATGAATTCATTTCCTATTTTAATATCCATACCTGCAATTAATCTTTCAGAAATTGTTATAGTTAAAACATCTGTAGTTTCGCTAAGCCTCCATACCTCAAAATCAAATACATAAAACCCTTCCCCATACATTTCATGACTGAATTTTAATTCAGATACTACCTTTCCTTCTAAATAAATCTTGTTATTTAACATAACATTATCCATCATAATCCCTCTTTCCCTTAGTTTTTTTAGTAAACTTTCCTTAGAATATAAGTATTCATTTTTCTATAGTAATATACCTAATATTTAGAGAATTTTTTTCATTATTTTTTCCAAAATTGTTATTATATTACCATTATAATACAAATGCTTGTTAAATTTCAATACTTTTCATTATTATTTTTGTATTTGTTTTCCGGCTTCATCTATATAATAGTTATTTTTATATATGAGGTCTGATATAGTTACAAATTTATAACCTTGATTTTTTAAAAACAGTAAAATTCTATCTAAATTTTCAGGAGTGTATTTCGCATTGTTATGAAATAAAAGTATAGAACCTGGCTTAGTATTCTTAATTATTCTATTATACTCAATTTCTGCTCCTTGTTCTCTCCAATCTATACTATCCACATCCCATTGAATACAATAATGATTTGTAGATGCTACAGTTTCAATTACTAGATTATTATACTCCCCTGATGGGCATCTAAAAAGCGTTGTTTCTTGCCCTGTTAAAGCCATTATTTTAGCATCCGTGGTATCTATTTCTTTAATCATTTTATCTTTAGATATTGTAGTCATTATTGGATGCTTGTTAGAATGATTTCCTATTTCATGTCCTTTCTCATGAATGCTCTTTAACTTATCTGGATACTGGTCTATCCATGCCCCTACTACGAAAAATGTTGCTTTAGCATCGTACTTATCTAATACCTTCAATATATCATCGGTTCTATCATCACCCCAGCTTGCATCAAATGAAATTGCAACCTTCTTCTCTTTAGTATCAACACAGTAAATTGGTAATTTACGTTGATTGCCGAAGAATGTGCCCTGAGTTTTCAAATTATAAACACCAATAATTGCTGAAATCCCAATAAAAATCACACAAAATACTATTAACTTTTTTTTTATGTAACTCATACCTTCTAATATCCTCCTTGTATTGCTCTGCACTCGAGTACACTTATTATCTATTGCCTTATTGTACATTTACACTTTAAATTTATATTCTAAAAGTTAATATTTAATGTATAATTTTATTACAAAATTTATTTAATATGTATATTTTATAAAACATCATAAATTAAAAGCACCGATTCATTTCAGTGCTTTTTATGTTATAATGTTTATAGTTAATTTTACATGAAACAAAACAGTTAATAATCGTTTAGGTTTAAGCAAACTACAAGGAGGATGCGATATGTTTGAAGATGCTTTAGACTTAGCTGAAAATAAGCTTCTTTTACTTTATATATTTTATGAAATAAAGCTCCCTATTTCTAATATCCAAATAACACAAATCATTTTGGAAAATAATTTTATAAATTATTTTACTCTGCAACAATATATTACAGAATTAATTGCATCTAATCTGCTTAAGCCTACTGAGCAAAAAGGAAAGCATAGATTAGTCATTACCCAAAAGGGCAGCAATGTTCTATCCTTATTCAAAGAAAGGATTTCAAAAAGTAAGTTGCAACTTATTGATAGCTATTTAAAAGCTCATCTTGAAAACATAAAAAAAGAGCTAACGGTTAGTGCTGATTATACAATAGAAAACAATAATAATTATTTAGTTAACCTGACTGCTTCTGAAGATAGTTTTACACTTATAGATATTAAACTTAGTGTAACGTCAAACAAACAAGCACGAAATTTATGCACTAAATGGAGAAAGAATCCTTCTGAACTTTATGCTAAAATAATTAATCTTCTAATAGATGACTAGTCTTCTTTCAGAAGCTTATCTTCACTCATAAGCTTTATCTTCTTTCAGAAGCTGTCTTTTTATAGAAAAGTCATTCCTGTAGGCTCCCCGCCAATAGATATGGCTTTTTTGTTTTCAGTAATTTTATCAATCCTAAAAAGCAGATTGTTATAATTATCACCTACATACAAATATTTTTCATCTTCCAGTATTCCTCTAGGCATACCTCCAACCTCAATTTTTTTTATCTCTTCATAACTATTTATGTCTAAAATACTAAGGGTACCTTCTCCAAAATTTGATATATAGCAGTATCTTTCATTACAATACATGTCCACAGGCGAATTACCAACAGGTATTTTGTATAATACATTATGGTTTTTCAGTGATATAATGCTAATGTTCCCCTTGTTATCCATACCTATATTACTCTCGCAAACTAAAATATAATTTCCATCTGGAGTAATTACAGCCTTAGTAGGATATGCCCCTACCCTAATGTTTTTAATATTCCCATTAATAGCACAATCTACTATCGTTATGCTGTCACTATTCATATTCGCTACTACAATGAGATTGTTTTTTTTACAAATATAAATACTATGAGGTGAATTACCACAGGGAATTGCTTCTATAATGTTTTTTATCTCTAAATCAAAAACGATTATATCATCTGAATCCCCACAAATTACATATGCCTTATCATTATAAACCGACAAATCATTACAGTGCATACCTATAAAATAACTTTCTGTTTCAGAATTATTAATGTTAACCATAGAAATACTGTTATCATAACTATTTGCAGTTACTAATTTATCTTTATAAACATATATACCATGAGGACCAATTCTTTTGAGATTTTTATTATTCAGATATATTTTTTCTTCTTCTACAAACAAATTTAAGTTAATCTTTGATATGCAATCTGATGAAGTACTACATACATACAAATTTCTCAAATTCCTCACCTCCTCATAACCATAATATGAAGATTCTAATAATATGCTAACAATGTTTTCATGAAAATTAATTTCTTGAATTTTATATACTTAATAGTATATAATAATAACTGAAATCACTAAAATATGAGGGAGTAAATTATGTATAATTATGAACCAAAAGGTGTTTGTTCAAAAAAAATAACTTTTGAAGTTGTTGACGATAAAATAACAGATGTTGTTTTTACAGGAGGGTGCCCAGGAAATCTATTTGGAATTTCAGCGCTTGTAAAAGGAATGGATGTTAAAGAAGCTATAAAAAAACTTAAAGGCGTTAAATGTGGTAGTAAAAGCACTTCTTGTCCTGACCAATTTGCTTTAGCACTTGAAGAGCTAGTTATAAATGCTAAATCATCTAATATTAAAATAGACTAGCATTCTGACTTGTTATTCAATTATATGTCTAAAAAGATACAAGACACATATAATGTAGCAGTATGTGTCTTAATCTTTTTAATGTTATTAATTACAATGTACTTTTCGTATTATTCTCCTCATATCTCCCACCATATATAAAGAACCCGCTACTAATAGCAAATCTCCACCTTCGCAGTAACTCAAAGCTTTTTTATAAGCCTGCTGATAATCATCAATTGCCTCACAACTCGTAGTATATTTTTCTACTTGTACTTTTAATTCTCGAGATTGTTCTGCTCTATCGCTGTGAGGAGTAACTGTGATAACTCTATTTACCTTTGGAACAATAGTTTTTATCATTTCTTCCACTTGTTTATCTGCGAGTATCCCTAAAATCAATATAATTCTATCGTAGTTAAAATACATGTCAATACTCTCAGTAAGTTTTTCAATGCCATCGATATTATGTGCACCATCTATAACAACCAAAGGCTTTTTATGCATTACCTCAAGCCTAGCTGGCCACTTTACCTTTCTAAGACCCATTATTATATCTTCTTTATTAATCATCGTACCTTGCCCTATAAGCTCCTCTATGGCATGTACCGCGACAGAACAGTTTAGCAATTGATGTTTCCCTAAAAGGGATAAATCAATAATATAATTATGATTAATAGTTAGAACTTCCATTTTTTGCGTTATAGCTACATTATCGCTGGTACACGCACCTTCTTCCATTAAATTATCTGCAATGTTATGTAAATTTTCTTTACCTAAATATAATGCTGAATCATGTGGAACTTTTATTAACTTACATTTTCTTTCTAAACATATTTCCTCAATTACTTTTTCACTTTGTTTTTGCTGTGGGAACATGACTACAGGGATTCCACTTTTAATAATCCCAGCCTTTTCATAAGCAATCTTCTCCATAGTATCTCCTAGTATTAGAGTATGGTCCAAGCTAATAGACGTAATAATGCTTAAAATAGGAATAATCACATTAGTTGAGTCAAGCCTTCCTCCAATCCCTACTTCAATAACTGCAAAATCTATATTATTTTTGTAGAAATATAAAAATCCAGCACAGGTAATAATTTCAAATTCTGTGGGGTTACTATATCCTAGCAACACTACCTTTTTTACAGCTCTTGAAACTTCTGTTATAATGTCACCCAAATCACCTTTAGGTACATTTTTATTATTTATTTGTATCCGTTCCTCAAACTCTTCAATAAACGGAGATGTAAATGAACCTACTTTGTATCCAGATTCTACCAAAATAGTAGCCACCATAGCAGTAGTCGAACCTTTTCCATTGGTTCCCGCAATATGTATACATCTTAATTTTTTATGTGGATTTCCTAAAAGTTCTAATATTTTTTCAGTTCTCTCAAGTCCAAGTTTGCTTCCAAACTTGGCTGTGTTTTTTATATAAGCCATAGCCTCGTCATAATTCATTCTTATCATTCCTTTCAAAATCAAATAACTAGTTGGAATTTTGACTTTCTTTTAAATTTTATACCAACCTGGGGACAGTTAACAACCTTTATTATAATTTTCTTTATATATTTATAAACATAACTGAATTGGAAAAGGGGACGGTTAACAACTAATTCCCCAATTAGTTGTTAACCGTCCCCTTTTAATTTCCAGATTATTTTAATAAATGACACGCCACAAAATGTTCTGGTTTTATTTCTTTTAGCTCTGGTGTTTCACCTTTGCAACAATCCATAGCATATTTACATCTTTGAACAAATCCACAACCTGGCTTAGTGTTTATTGGACTTGGCACTTCTCCCTCAAGCATTATCCTATTTTTACTTTTAGATTGGATAGGATCGGCAACAGGAATAGAAGAAAGTAATGCCTTAGTATATGGATGTAATGGATTTTCATATAAAATTCCACTTGGTGCAAGTTCTACTAATTTACCTAAATACATTACTCCGACTCTATCAGATATGTGCTTAACCATAGACAAGTCGTGAGCTATAAATAAATAGGTCAATCCAAGTTCCTTTTGAAGTTTTATTAATAGATTAACTACTTGAGCTTGAATAGAAACATCTAAAGCCGAAATAGGTTCATCACAAACAATAAATTTAGGTTCTATAGCAAGTGCTCTAGCTATACCTATTCTTTGCCTCTGACCACCGGAAAATTCATGTGGAAATCTAGATGCATGCTCTTTGTTTAATCCAACCATTTGAAGTACTTCTTGAATCTTTTCTGCTTTTTTCTGCCCTGAATAGAGTTTATGTATATCTATTCCTTCACCTATAATATCTCCAACAGTCATTCTAGGGTTTAATGATGCATAAGGATCTTGAAATATTATTTGTGCGTTCCTACAAAAATCCCTTTTAGCTTTTCCCTTTAACCCATGAATATTTACTCCATTAAAAAGCACTTCACCATCCGTCGCTGGATATAAGCCCATTACAGTTCTTCCACAGGTAGTCTTACCACAACCTGACTCACCAACTAGCCCTAAAGTTTCTCCTTTTTTAATTACAAAGGAAACGTCATCAACAGCTTTAAGCGTTTCATTTTTCCCAACTTGAAAATATTTTTTCAAATTTTTAACTATAATTAAATCTTCATTTCCAGACATTAATTTTCACCCCCAATCCCAAAAGGCACTTCTACTTTAGGTGCATTCGGATGTTGTAACCAACATAAAGCTTGATGCGACTCAGTAATTATAGTAGCTTCTGGCATCTCTTGTTTACATATTTCCATAGCATAGTCACATCTTGGAGCAAATGGGCAACCAATTGGTGGCTTTACCAAATCAGGAGGGGTTCCCTTAATAGAATACAAACTGTCTTTATGACCAGTTTCTAATCTAGGAACTGATTGAAGAAGAGCCCATGTATATGGATGTTTAGGATTATAGAACATTTCATCCGTATTTCCTCTTTCAATTATCTTACCTGCATACATAACTTGAATTCTATCTGCAACATCTGCAACTACACCAAGGTCATGTGTGATTAATACAACAGCTGTACCAAGTTTATCCTGAAGATCCTTTATAAGATCCATTATTTGAGCTTGAATTGTAACATCGAGTGCTGTTGTAGGTTCATCCGCAACAAGAATTTTAGGAATACATGCAAGTGCGATGGCAATCATCGCCCTCTGCCTCATTCCTCCTGAAAATTCATGTGGATATTGTTTAACTCTTCTCTCTGCATTAGGAATATTAACAAGTTTTAACATCTTTATAGCTTCATTCATGGCCTCTTTCTTTTTCATATTCCTATGAATAATCAGGCTTTCTGCTATCTGCTTTCCAATAGTCATAGTAGGATTTAAAGAAGTCATAGGATCTTGGAATATCATACTGATTTCAGCACCCCTAAAATGCCTTAATTGTTCTTGATTCATTTTTAAAATATCTTTACCTTTATATAATATTTCAGAGCCCTCTTTAATTTCACCAGGAGGAATTTGTATTAATCTCATAAGAGACTTAGCTGTTACTGTTTTTCCACAACCAGATTCTCCAACAATTGCAAGAGTTTCACCTTCATTCACTTCAAAGTCTATGCCTCTTACAGATTGAACTTCACCGGCATATGTATGATACGAAACTCGTAAATTTTTAACTTCAAGTAACTTTGACATGCGTTTGCCTCCTTACTGTCTAAGCTTTGGATCAAGAGCATCTCTTAAACCATCACCAAGTAAATTAAATGCTAACATAGTTACACTTATTGCTATTGCTGGAAAAATGAATTCATGAGGATGAAACATCATCTGACTTTGCCCATCAAAAATTAATGCTCCCCAACTAGTTTTAGGGGATTGAATACCAAGCCCAAGAAAACTTAAAAATGCTTCATCAAAAATAAAAGCTGGTATATCCATTGACATATAAACAAGTATAATTCCAATTGTATTAGGAATTAAGTGTTTTGCAATAATTCTAGTTGGACTAGCTCCTAGTGCTTTAGCTGCTAAAACATAATCAGACTCTTTAAGCTGCATAACTTGGCCTCTAATTAAACGAGCAATGCCTGTCCACCCAGTAATACAAAGTGCAATAATAATTGTACCTTCTCCTTTTGGCAACACTAGCAACAAAAGAATAACAACAATAAGGTATGGTACACTTACAATTACTTCAACTATTCTCATAAGTATTGTATCAACTACTCCACCAAAATATCCGCATATACCACCATATACGCATCCAACAAGAAGTTCAATTAAAGTACCAATAAAACCAATTCTTAAAGAAACTCTTGCCCCCATCCACAATCTTCCAAATAAATCTCTTCCTAGATTGTCAGTTCCAAACCAATGTTTAGCCATTGGATTTTTATCTAAAAGATCATAATTTTGCGTTTGATAATTAACAGACGCAATCATTGGTCCTATAATAGACATAATAATTATTATTATTAAAAGCACCATGGAAACCATAGCAACCTTATTTTTCTTAAGCCTTCTCCATGCATCTTGCCAATAACTTACATTAGGCCTTACCATAACATCTAAATCTTTATTCGAATATCCTATAATTTTAAATAAATCTTTGCTATATTTTTTCATGCCTTATCTCCTTACCCTTTCCTTTGAGTTAATTTAATTCTAGGATCGACTAAAACGTAAACTATGTCTACAATAAGTAAAGAAACTATGTACAAGAAAGCAAAAAATACAGTTAGAGACATAACTACAGTATAATCTCTATTGGAAATTGCAGAAACCAATTCCCTACCTAGCCCTGGTACACTGAATATACTTTCTACAACTAAGGAACCGGTGATTACATATGCTATTCTAGGTCCTATCATTGTAACTACTGGTAGTATAGCGTTTCTTATAATATGTTTCCATACTAAAGACACTTTGCCTACACCTTTTGACTTTGCAGTCAAGACATAATCTTGATTGATTACTTCAAGAACTGAGGTCCTCATAAACCTTGCATTTGATGCGAGTCCAGCCATAGCAAGTGCAATCGACGGCAATAATGAATATCTATATATATCGAATAGACTTTTTGCAGACCACCCTGCTATTTTCAAACCAAATTTTGCTCCTAAGCCATATTGTAGCAGAATTGCTAAAACAAAACCTGGAACGCAAACCCCAATAAGTGCTATAAAAATTACAGTATAATCCACCCAGGTATTTCTCTTAAATGCAGCAATTATACCTAACACAATTCCGAAAACAATTCCTATCGTTACTGCTTGCAGTGCTAATCTTAATGATACCGGAAACTCTTTTGCAATAATATCATTTACTTTTTGACCTGGGTAATGTATTGACATCCCCATGTCACCATGTACTAAATCTGATATATATGTACCATATCTTACATACTCTGGTTGATCGAGCTTATATTTTTTCATAATTTCTGCAGCTACTTTTTTATCAAGAACTTTACCTGCTGAAGCTGATATTGGATCTCCTGGTATGGCATTAATAAGCACAAAAGTAATAGTAGCAACAACCCAAAGTGTAATGATCATATAGCCAATCCTTTTTAATATATATTTAGCCACATAAATTTCTCCTCTTGTTATAAAAATTACTGCAACAAAGACTAATTAGCTCTGTTGCAGTGCATAATTAAAATTTAATAAAACTATTTACCTGAAATATATGCTGTTTTAAGGTCGAAATATCCACCGAATAATGGTACATACATTCCCTTTAAATAATTCTGAGTAAATGAATCAACTTGTCTGTAGTAATATGGAGAAACTGCAGCATCTTTAACTATAAGAAGCTCTTCTGCTTGTTTAAATATTTCTAATCTCTTAGTAGCATCTAACTCAGTTTTTCCTTTTGCAATTAAAGCATCATATGCTGGATTGTTGTATTTACCATTGTTATTTCCGTTAGTTGATGTAAATAAGTTAAAGAAAGAAATAACATCATTATAATCAGCACCCCAACCACCGGCACAAATGTCAAATTGACCATTTGTTCTATCTTTAAAATAGGAAGGACTATCAACTGAATAAGTAATTGAAACATTAATTCCAAGATTTTTCTTGTATTGAGCTTGAATAAACTGAGCTTGAGCTGTTGTAAGTGAAGTTGCTTTTGCCATTAATAACTTCAAAGTAATCTTTGAAGGATCTGAACTTAAACCTAGTTCCTTTAATCCCTCAGCTAAAAGTTTCTTTGGATCATCTTTAAGAGTTTTTAATGGTTCTGGTACTGCTGTTCTATATTCAACTTTTCCAAGCATTATCTTGTTAGGAATGAGTCCCTCAGCAACATAATGTTTTTTAAATACTGTATTTATTTGTACCTGTCTATCGTAAGCCAGTGATAGAGCTTGTCTTACCTTAGCATTTGATAATGCTTTAGTCTTATTATTAAAGATATAATAGTATACTGATGGATCATAACCCTTAAAGTAAGAAATGTCCCCTGCTGTTGCTTTCTTTTGTAATGGCGCAAGATAATCAGTAGTTCCTATAATCATATCAAGTTCCTGAGCATCAAACATCTTATTATAAGTAGCTGGTTCATCAATTATCATAGCATTTACAGTTTTTAATTTCACATTAGCCGCATCCCAGTACTTATCGTTTTTTGTGTAAACTACCTTAGCGCTTTTTACATGATCTGAAACTATAAATGGTCCATTATAAACCATGCCTTTGAAATCTTGACCATATTGGTCTCCTAATTTTTTCACTATATCTTCTCTTTGTGGAACCAATCCTTTAAAGTTTAATGTACTCTCAAAATAAGCACTTGGTGCCTTAAGTGTAACCTGGAAAGTATTATCATCAACTGCTTTAACTCCCAAATCTTCTGGTTTAGCTACCCCCGTATCAGTCGCACCTTTAACTCCCATTTCATTAAGGAATCCAAGGTAATCTTGACTTACTTTTGGATTAGCGAGTCTTTGCCATCCATATACATAATCCTGAGCCCTAACTGCCTTTCCATCTGACCACTTACTTGCTCTAATATGGAAAGTGTATACTGTATGATCAGCATTTGTCGTCATCTTATCAGCTCCAGCAAGAACACTTATAGTCTTACCATCCTTTGATACTTCTCTCATAAGCCCTTCATCAACATTTGTAAGTGTAGTAAATGACTCCATATCGCTGTCTACTGCGGGATCAAGTGATGTGTAATCGTAACCAAGTATGTTAGCTGTTTGATCAGCATCGAGCTTAGTATTTGTTGATTTTGTAGTACTTGCACTATCACCACTTTTGCTTGAGCAACCGACTAGTGCCACACTTAGCACTAAGGCTACAATCACTGCTGAAACAATTTTCTTGCTTTTCATTAATAGTCCCCCTTATTTACTAAATTATTACTCTAAATAAATAAAAAACCCCTCTTTTAAAAAGCTAAAGAAGGATTTTACCAAATTTAGCTTCTCATCTTCTAAGTAGAACCTACTGGAATTAACACCATTTCATTAATTTATAAATGCTGGTTGTCGGGCATCATAGGGCCAGTCCCTCCGCCACTCTGGATAAGAAGTAGATTAATTATTTAATTTTGTAATATTTAATATCATAGAAATAATAGCAAAAAAAAAATTAAATGTCAACCTTTTTTATTTACAATTTGTATTTATATGTTGTAAATTGAATATTTTCCCTCTTTTTACACATTTCATCATTTTTTATCATAAATACTAGACGCACAATTATTATCACTCTGAAACCATTATCCCCTTGCTATTAGCTTAAATTCATTATTAAAGCAAAAAACTATAGAATAGACTTTTTAAATGCCTATCCTACAATTTGTAACCTTAATTAAACTTATTTTAAATTTTCTATACTTTGAACTACTACCTTGTACATTTCTTTATATTTCTCACCCTTAGCTCTTTCCTCATCTACTACAGAGGCTGGTGCTTTAGCTGTGAATCTTTCATTACAAAGTTTCTTCTCTACCCTATCTATCTCTTTTCCTAATTTTTCTTTTTCTTTATTTAATCTTTCAAGTTCCTTTTCTAAGTCTACAAGCTCTAGTAATGGCATATATATCTCAGCACCACTAGTCACTACTGTAACTACATTTTCTGGTGCCTGCGCTTTTGACGCTAAAAATTTCACTTCACTAGCCGATGCAAGTTTTTGGAAATATACCATACCTTCTTCAAATGCTTCTTTTGCCTTCGTGGCATATATAAATACCTTAGCTTTTCTTGAAGGTGCAACGTTCATACCTGTTCTAGCGTTTCTTACATCTTTTATCGCTTCTATAATGTAGTTCATTTTTTCTTCAGCTTTTTCATCTTTAAGGATATCATCGTACTCTGGCCATTTAGAAATTGTTATAGACTCATACTCATTATCTAAGTGAGTATAAATTTCCTCTGTTATAAATGGCATAACAGGATGAAGTAATTTAAGTCCAGTTTTTAACACTTTATTTAATACATTTAGTACGATACCCTTAGCTTCACCGTCTTCTGCATATAATACAGGTTTAACAAGTTCAATATACCAATCACAGAATTCTGTCCATAAAAAGTCATGAGTTTTTTGGAGCGCTATCCCTATTTCATATTTCTCAATATTTTCTGTAACTTCTTTAGTAACAGTATTCATCCTTGATAATATCCATTTATCTGCTACAGTGTAATTTTTACTATCTTTATATTTATTAATTAATTCATCATTAAAATTCATCATAACAAACCTAGAAGCATTCCAAATTTTATTAGCAAAGTTTCTAGCGGACTCTACTCTTGACTCATAAAATCTTATATCACTACCTGGTGAATTTCCTGTTGCTAGTGAAAATCTTAGCGCATCTGCACCATATTTATCTATTACATCTAATGGATCAATACCATTTCCTAAGGACTTAGACATTTTTCTTCCCTGTTCATCTCTAACCATCCCATGCATTATTACTGTTTCAAATGGTACTTCCTTTAAATTATAAATTCCTGAAAATATCATTCTTGCAACCCAGAAGAATATAATATCGTACCCTGTTACTAAAACGCTTGTTGGATAAAAATACTTTAAATCCTCTGTATTACCAGGCCAACCAAGTGTTGAGAAAGGCCATAGTGCTGAGCTAAACCAAGTATCTAGTACATCTTTATCTTGCTTTAGATTTGTGCTACTACATTTAGTACATTTAGCTGGTGCATTAACTGAAACCATCATTTCCCCGCAGTCTTTGCAGTACCATACTGGAATTCTATGTCCCCACCATAGCTGCCTTGATATACACCAATCTTGAATGTTTTCCATCCAATTAAAATATGTTTTTTCGAATCTCTCTGGAACAAATTTAGTTTTATTTTCCCGAACAGCCTCAATTGCTGGTTTTGCAAGAGATTCCATTTTAACATACCATTGCTCTGATAACATTGGCTCTACCGTAGTTTTGCACCTATCATGAGTACCTACATTATGAGCATGATCTTTTATTTTAACAAGCAATCCTGCCTGATCTAGATCCTCTACAATAATCTTTCGTGCATCATATCTATCAAGTCCTGAATACTTTCCATAACCCTCACTTATAGTTCCATTTTCATTGAGTATTACTATTTCTGGTAGATTATGTCTCTTTCCTATTTGGTAATCATTAGGATCATGTGCTGGAGTAATTTTAACTGCGCCTGTTCCAAACTCTACATCAACGTAATCATCTGCAATTATTGGTATTTCTCTATTTACTAGTGGTAGTATTATTTTTTTTCCTACTAAATGCGTGTAACGGGTATCCTTAGGATTTACTGCAACTGCTGTATCTCCAAGCATAGTTTCTGGTCTTGTTGTAGCTATTTCTAAAAATTCATCACTACCTACTACTGGATATTTTATATGCCAGAAATGACCCTCTTGTTCTTCAAACTCAATTTCAGCATCCGATATTGCCGTCATGCATTTTGGGCACCAGTTTGTTATCCTATTTCCCTTATAAATGAGTCCATCATTATATAATTTAACGAAAACTTCTCTTACTGCATGGTTTAAGTTTTCATCCATGGTAAAACTTTCCCTTGTGAAATCAACAGAGCACCCCATTTTTCTTATTTGGCCTCTTATTTTTGATCTATATTCATTAGTCCATTCCCAAACTTTTTCAAGGAATGCTTCTCTTCCCATTTCTTTTTTCTTAAGACCCTTCTTTAAAAGTTCATTTTCAACCTTTACTTCTGTTGCAATACTAGCATGGTCCTCACCTGGAAGCCACAATGTGCTATACCCTTGCATTCTTTTAGTTCTTATCAAAATGTCTTGGAGTGTGTTATCAAGGGCATGACCCAAATGTAATTTTCCTGTAATATTCGGTGGTGGCATCACTATTGTGAATGATTTTTTATCCTTATCAACTACTGGGGTAAAAAAACCTTTTTCCTCCCACCAAGCATATAGTCTTTCTTCAAACTCTTTGGGATCATAATTCTTATCAATATTATTATTTTCTTCCATGATTAACTCCTCCTAAATAATACTTAGCATTTCAATTTCTGCATTGTATTCGTTTTTAAAACAATAAAAAAAGAGCCTTCGTCTATAAAAGGACGAAAAGCTCGCGGTACCACCTTTTTTCCTACAAGTTTGCAGGCTCTTAATAATTTAACGATTAAGAAAACCGTCTTTGCCTACTACTCATAATTACATGAATTAAGCAAAGAAGCTCCGAAGCTACTTCAAGGTTTTTCATATAGAAGATCTTACAACCTACGAATCTTCCTCTCTTAATATTAATTTCCCCTTACTCCTCTTCATCTAAGCTTTTGAATATTATTGTTTAATTGTTATTTGTTTTCTATTATACCTTTTAATTTTTATAAGTCAAGTTATTTCATTTTTTAAATTATAATGTCACATATATAATATTTCTCATATTATATAATAACAACTATAAAATATGGAGGTATCTATGAAAATTAAAAAGCTATCAATTTTTTCTTTATTTATTTCTCTTGCCTTAGTATCCACATTTTTTTCTGGATGTGGTCAAAAAACTACTAATCTAACAAAAGTAAAATTAAACGAAGTAGTTCGCTCTATTTTTTATGCTCCGATGTACGCAGCTATTACTCAAGGTTACTTTAAAGAAGAAGGACTTGATATAGACCTAACAACTGGTCAAGGTGCAGATAAAACAATGCAACAAGTTTTAAGTAAAGCTTCTGATATTGGTTTATGTGGACCAGAACAAGTCATTTACATCTACAATCAACACCGAACAGACTATCCTGTTCTTTTTGCACAATTAACACAGAAGGATGGATCTTTTTTAGTATCTAGGAAAAGTGAGACTAACTTTAATTGGGAATCCTTAAAAGGTAAAACTATAATAGGCGCAAGACCTGGTGGAGTACCTGAAATGGCTCTTGAGTATGTCCTAAAAAACCATGGTTTGAAACCTGGCGTGGATGTGAAAATCATTACAAACATTGCATTCACAGCTACTTCTGGTGCTTTTAAAGCTGGTACCGGTGACTATGTTGCTCTATTTGAACCTACTGCCAGTACCCTCAAACAAAATAATTCAGGAAATATTGAGGCATCAGTGGGAGAATCAGCTGGAACCATACCTTATACATGCTTTTTCGCAACAAAATCTTATATAGAAAAAAATCCAACAGTAATGCAAAAATTCACTAATGCAATATACAAAGGTCAAAAATGGGTTAATAGTCATTCTGATAAAGAAGTAATAGCTTCTATAAAGTCTTACTTCCCCGGTACAGACGAAGCTGTACTTATTTCATCGATCAAAAACTACCGAAATATAAATGCTTTCTCAACAAACCCAACATTAACTACAGAAAATTTAACAAAACTTATGGACATAATACAGTCTTATAAAGCATCACTAATACCTGCAAGACCAGACTTTGATAAAATTGTTAACACTACCTTTAGCAAGAAAGCAGTAACCGATATAAAATAAGATATCAAGTATGAAATTTCTCCTACGTCCCTTGCAATCGAACTCAAAACAAGAAATTTCATTAAGAGATTCTAATCTTTTGGTCACATAAAATTCTCTGCCGCTCACATTCGGCTTCCTACCTCAGGTTCGCTAGCCTGACGTCCTGTCAGACTCACGAGAATTTTATATTCACAAAAGAGGAATCTCTAAATGAAATTTCAATAGTTTTGTCGTTTCGTATTTCAAGTTACTTCAGAGAAATTTCATACTTCTAATGTATATCTGTCACACACATAAATACCGAACCTTCACAATTAATTAAATTCTTCCTCCTCCCCTTGCAATAAATTCAAACCAAGAAGTTCTAAAGCATTTGTTATTTCGTTATAATGTTATCTTAGTATATCTCTAATGGGATTGACAGATATAAAAATAATTTCTATCCTAATCTCCACAAAAAATTCTTTAGCCGGTAGGCTGTTGGTATGATACCTATCCTTTGAATTTAATATTGGCAAAACAAGAATTTTTAAATATAATTTTAATTTCTCTACTTAATATCATATTGTTAATGTTTATTAATATACTCAATATACATATTCACCATTTCAATTACTTCTTTTATACTATCAAAAACAATTTTGTCTTGTATTTTGTCATATTCATGAACCAATCTATTTCTCATCCCAGTACATGGTGCTAATTCGGTTGCAAAATTTATTGGAATAACTCCTAATTTCCCAATAATTTCAAATGAAGAATAATAATCTTTAGCTGGTGCATGATTCATTTCACTAATTAATATAGAATTTATATCTACCATATTTTCCACAATGAGCTGTATTAATCTTTCACCGGTTCTTTTTATAAAATAATTAGAAATATATTGTTCATAGCTATATTGTAAAAACGGCTCTAGTTCTTTAATATATTCAGAAAGATTTATTAACTTTCGGCGGATTACATTTGTGTATACCATCTCTTTCACCTCTTATAAAATTCTCTAAATACACCTTTTCTAATATTCTAAACTTCTTGGTATCATTATATTGTTTTACAGTGTTCAGATAAAAATCGAGAAAAATCTCATCATCCTCACAAAATAATATCTTATAATTAGATATTATCTCAAATTTCAAAACAGGATCCCCATGGTTTAAAATTGCAACATCTATGATATTTCCATTAAAAACCTTCATTAGGTCCTTTATTATATCCTCAAAATCATATGAATCATCTTTTAAAAGCAACCCTAAATCTACATCGCTTTTTTCATTACTATTTCCCATTGCTTGAGATCCATACAATAAAACCATTTTAATTCCATATTTTGTGCATGCATTCCTCAATTCTTCTAAATTATAATCCATATAATCCACCTCTTTTGCCTAGTTGAGCATTCGTATCTAGTCTTCTACTATTAATTATACCCTAATTGTATATTTTTTATATGACTTAGTCAAACATTTAGTTACAGTATATAAATCCCCCTTATAGAAGTGGGAGACTTTCCTTCTGAAATGTCGTTAAATCTTCCCTAAGACACATTCAAAAAAAATAAAAAGGCACAAGAAGATTTAGATTTAAATCCACTTGAACCATCATATAACAATATAAAAATATGAACCCACTTAATTTTCTAAAAAATATTCCTCTGTTAATAAATCATCTCTAACAGAATTAGTAAATTTAATATGACATTTTTTATATGTTTCATTATTATTTCTTCTTATCCAAAAGGTATCTAAAAAACACATTCCCTTTGCTTTTAAAAACAATTCCCATTCATCCCAAAATTCCATATCATAATATTTAAGATATTTACTCAAATTCATCCGATTATATGGTATTAACCTATTAACTATAAATTCTCTAATAACATCACTTTGTACTTCTATTTCTTTAAGCTCAAATAATCCATAAAATTCTGCTGGATATAACTTTAAATCATTAATTTCTTTATTTCTCTTAAAACTATATTCTTCTGACACTATGTCATAGGACAATTGCCCTAAAAAATAATCTTTATTCATAAGATCTACTGTTTCAATCACTGATTTGGGAAGCATATTTTCACATCCTTTATTCTTTCTCTCAATAATTGCAGAATAAAATCGATTCTTTTTTCACTAAAATACTCTTTGTACTTATCTATTATTTGCTCAAAATCAATATCAATATTTAAACTATGTTTATCTACTAATCCTAATTGTTTTTTATTGCTACTTTTAAAACATTTAGCATAATCAGAATCTAATAATAAATCATCTATATCTTCATTTATTAAATCATCATCATCTAAATGTGAATCTAAAGATAATCCATTGTCATAAATAGGTGCAAATCTTAATTCATCATCCTTTTCAAGAAACGCAAAATCTTTTAAATGCCTGTCTGTATTATTTACAATATAATCAAAAATGATCATATTATTTAAATTCATCTTTATTTTAGGAAAATTTTCAACTAATTTATTATATGAATTTTCTCTAGCTATACCCAGTATTCTCATCAGTCTGTTAGCACTATAAAATCGTTCTTCTTCTTCATTGTAAAACCATTTTGAAACTGAAACTAATCTACCATTTCTTTTTTCTAATGTATATTCTGCACAATCTATTCCCATTAATTTTGCCAATTCATAGCAAATACATTCTGTTACTGGTTCCAATATTGAGCTTTCTTTTTTCGAGCTTCCTCTTCCTGACTTCACCAAATACTTATGATTATCTCTAATTATAATGTATTTCTCATAAACACCAAGCGATGAGCTATTTATAAATTTCCTTATGTTTTCGGTTCCCACTTTTTCTTCCACCTCACTCTTTACTACAAATACTTATCATCTTTACTTTTTATATTCTTTATTATAACCATAATTATATATTGAAACAACATACGCTACTTAATTCTCTCCCCCACTGATTACACTTGGAGTTTGTATTTCTGATCTATTATGTCCCTAATGATGATTGTGATATTTTTCTTAGATTATGCTAATAAAAGTATATATTGCACAAAATGCATTTGCATTCTAGCAATATATACTTTTGTTATAGCATAATTTGAGGAAAAATTTACAACTAACAATTCATTAGGTTATTAATCTACCTTCTTATCACTAGCTGCCTCATCAAATGCAGTTTTTAATTCTTCATCCACTTTAAGATTTTTAAATGCAATAGACATCATGAGCTTTATTCTATTAATTTGATTTACTTCACTAGCACCTGGATCGTAATCTATAGCAGT
>JGI24146J20443_1000723_pt1 | contig 23792 bp, 23 predicted proteins | sample BarGraIncub1131A_FD_20443 | JGI IMG/M metagenome (IMG submission 20443) | reverse complement strand
GATTTTTTTATCAAACAAGCAGAAGAGTTGGGCTTTGATAAAGAGAAATACATGAACGCACTTGAAGAATGTCAAGTGTATACCAAGGAAACCATAACAGGCCTCTTGAAATTTTCCTGCGAATTAATATATATGATTAGTGAATCAGCTCAAAAGACAATAGAACTGAAAAAACAAAACGAAGAAAAGGAAAAGCGGGCCTCTGAGTTGTTCATAGCCAATAAAGAGCTTATCATTCAAAATGATGAGAAAGAAAAGCGGGCCGTTGAATTACTCATTGCCAATAAAGAGTTAACCTTTCAAAGCGGAGAGAAAGCAGATCGGGCAGCAGAGTTAATTATTGCTGATGAAGAGCTAGCTTTTCAGACCGAAGAGAAAGCAGACCGAGCAGCAGAGTTACTCATAGCCAATAAAGAGCTAGCTTTTCAGACCGAAGAGAAAGCAGACCGGGCCGCCGAGTTACTCATAGCTAATGAAGAACTTGCCTTTCAAAGCGGAGAAAAAGCAGACAGGGCCGCCGAGTTACTCATAGCCAATAAAGAACTAGCCTTTCAAAATGAAGAGAAAGATAAACGGGCCGCCGAGTTACTCATAGCTAATAAGGAGCTTGCCTTTCAAAACAAAGAGAAAGAAAAACGGGCATCCGAGTTGCTCATAGCCAATAAAGAACTTGCCTTTCAAAACGAAGAGAAAGATAAACGAGCCGCAGAGTTAATCATTGCTAACAAAGAACTAGCCTTTCAAAATGAAGAGAAAGAAAAACGTGCATCCGAGTTGCTCATAGCCAATAAAGAGCTAACCTTTCAAAGTGGAGAGAAAGCAGACCGGGCCGCGGAGTTAATTATTGCAGGTGAAGAGCTTGCCTTTCAAACCGAAGAGAAAGCAGACCGGGCTGCCGAGTTACTCATAGCTAATGAAGAACTTGCCTTTCAAAGCGGAGAAAAAGCAGACAGGGCCGCCGAGTTACTCATAGCCAATAAAGAACTTGCCTTTCAAAACGAAGAGAAAGATAAACGGGCCGCCGAGTTACTCATAGCCAATAAGGAGCTTGCCTTTCAAAACAAAGAAAAAGAAAAACGGACTGCCGAGTTACTCATAGCCAATAAAGAACTTGCCTTTCAAAACGAAAAGATTTCTTATCTTAGTTATCACGATTTTTTGACAGGTCTTTATAATAGAGCTTATTTCGAAGAGGAAAAAATACGCCTAGACACGCCTAGACAGCTGCCCATTTCAATTATTATGGGAGACATTAACGGTTTGAGGCTAATTAATGATGGCTTTGGACATTCTAAAGGTGATGAATTACTTATCGAAATATCTAAAATATTGAAAAGCTGCGGCAGGGAGGATGATATTGTTGCAAGAATCGGAGGAGATGAGTTTGGAATTCTTCTTCCCCGAACTGACAGCCAATCAGCTCATCAAATATGTAGCCGCATTTATGACATTTGTAATGGCTATGCATTAAATGGGAACGTGATTTATCCAAGTATTTCTTTAGGGCATGCAACAAAGATGTCGAAAACGGAGACGATAGATGACATTTTGATAGCCGCTGAAGAATCTATGTCTAAACAAAAATTATTAGAAAGCAGAAGCGCCCACAGCTCAATAATAGCATCGATAAAGGCAATAATGTTTGAAAAAAGCCAGGAGACAGAAGAACATGCAGAGCGATTGATACAATTATCAAAGTCAATTGGGTTAGCTATGTTTCTGACAGATGATCAACAAAATGAACTTGATTTATTATCTACGTTGCATGATATTGGGAAAATGAGTATACCTGCAGAAATTTTATCAAAGACCGGAAGTTTGAGTACTGAAGAATGGAAAGAAATGAAAAAGCACCCAGAAGTTGGTTTTAGGATTGCACAGGCTACTTCGGAACTTGTACCCATAGCAAAATATATCCTTTGCCATCATGAAAGATGGGATGGCAAAGGATATCCTCAAGGTCTTATGGGAGAGAAAATACCACTCCTTTCCCGCATTCTGGCCGTTGTGGATTCCTTTGATGCAATGACCAACGATAGGTCCTATCGAGTTGCGATGACAAAGGAGGAGGCAATAGAAGAAATTAGAAGATGTTCAGGTACTCAATTTGATCCGGATATTACACAACTGTTTCTCAATCTAATATCATAAGGATTGCCACTTGGGTATAAATATCGGCAGTGAAGCTTGCCAAGGAACGGTTGGAAACAGAGTTTTCCTGGAGTGGCACACCGGGGGACAATGCGTGGAACGAGATGTGCAATGTTGCACATGTAATCACTTTCTGTGTTTGAACTTTAAAAATTGAGAGTTGGAATTTCTCTGTTTTTGCATATATCATATAGCCTTAATATCCTTTCGAAGGTATCTTAATACCACTTCATGAGTGGTATTACATGACTTTTGACACCTGAACCAACTATATAATTTATGTAACTTTATTAGAAGAAGAAATTAGCATCACTGCTGCTTGTACCGTGCAAATTTTCATTATCCCAATCTTCCCAATCAAAGTGCTTGGGGTTTCCAAATTTTCATATAGCCATTTCTGGTCATATTTACTCAACCACATATATACTGGAAAAATTCGGCTAAACAGTTCTCCTTGCGTATCATTTTGGCATAATCTGCATGATGATTTCCAACAGTTTCTATACTTAATGACTATGTTATCAGGATTATTATCAAAATGGATTGGAATATCTAACTGATTAGGTTCATAATGTTCCAAAAATTCAAAAAAATGCCTGATACTACCTGCAAGATATTGCATTAGCACAAAATGTTGAAGCGGGTGAAGTTTCTCAAGTGGTTTCTGAAATGCACTGACTGGCCTTGTTACCGATGAAAGTGGCGATTTGCTAAAATCCCAACTTTTAAATATTCTCCGATATTGCGGCCACAAATCATCTGCAAATTGACTTTGAAGAATTAATTTATTTTTTAAACAAGATTCTTTTCATATAAAAATTGCAAATATGCTTCATTATAGTTTTCAGCGAACTTCTTCCATATCATTTGAACTGCTTCAAAGTTGTCAAATACCCATTGAATTCCATTTGCAAGTTGAACATAACGGTCTAATTCATCTCCCTCAAATGCTGTTTGATTTGCAGGAGGAAATATTGAAGTGTCCTCTGGACATATGAATTCATCTGTGTAAATTTTCGAACAGGCAACAAAGCTATCATAGAGTAGTGTTTTGTGTTTTGGACAAACCAACACACCCGGTATTTGATGAAGCCGGTGCCAATACCCTTCTCCAAAATTTTCCTGTTCTTCCTTAAGACAGATCGGGCAAATCTTTAAACATGGATCAATCGAAGTATCTTGCCATAAATCAAAATTCTTTTTTGAAAAATACTTTTTGCCCCGAAAAGCCCATTCAGTGATCTCAGAGACACAATAATCATTTTCAAAAACAGTCAAAAAGGGAAAAAGGATTCTGTTTTTAAGCAAATCATCAAATTTGACACCGAACTTCTCCGTCTGTTCGGTCAGCTTCCCAAGATATTGTGGTAATATTATTGAATGATTCATAGTAGAATGTTCAAACAGGTCATAGATACTTTTTGCCTTAATCTGATTTCCACTAAATTTATGATAGCGTGCTATCACGCTATATAAAAGTTCATCTTGATACATTTCAGGAAAATATGAAAGCATAACATCGCCTCAGAATTCTTGATCTTTTTTCAAAATTAAATTCTCACTTTCAATCGATTCTACTGTCAAAGACTTGTTCTTAGCATGATCCCCTTTCTTCTTGCCTGGAATGGAGATACTCTCTTGAAGCAAGTCTTCTCGTTCTGATGCAACGTCGATCGCTAACGTTCGCTTTTGGGGAGAGTTGTTCCATATTTCTTTATTAAGTTGAAGCAGTATTTGCGCATCCGGATCTGTAATGTGATCCTTGGGGGTGCGTATTATATCAACATTTTGTTTGTGCCCGCGTAATGTGTCCTTGTGCTGACGGAGTTGCCTCTCCGCAGTTTGCCGGGTATACTTGTCAATGACATTTTAATAGGAAAGCGAAAACTCCGGGTGTTATAGTCCTGTTGTGACAATATGGGAGAGGGAAATTTTTGTTGTATATCTACTGAAGAAAGTAAATTCGAGGTATGGCTTGCAGGGAATAACCGGCAGATTCAAGCAGAATATAATGCGTTGCTGAGCTATAAGGACATAGGCAGATTTACTCTTTCACAGATAAATTCTGGAATTGATTCTATCATCGCATCATCCATTTCTGAACATCCGGATTTTGATGATCTTACCGAACTGAAGAAGCAAATTGAAGTGAAGACTGAGTATTCCGAAGTGATCAAGAGGGTAGTCCGATTTCTCCGAGACACCCCATTCCGATCCGATCAAGACCATAGAATTCATTAAAGACATAACCGTAATGCTGAAGTAGCTGACCGATGTCATTCCCCAATATGAATGACTTTATCGGCCCAGTTTTTATAGAATGACGGTTCGTGCGTTACCAGGATTATGTTGCCCTGCCAGCGTATCAGTTCATTCATAAGAACATCCTTGGCATCGACATCGAGATGATTTGTCGGCTCATCCAGGATCAGGAGGTTCGCTTTTGTAAGCATGAGCATACAGATTTTGACCTTTGACTGTTCTCCGCCGCTTAAGGAAGATATTGGCTGCATAACGCTTTTGGCCTGGACGCCGCATTGCGAAAGATGCTTTCTGATTTGACTTCCTGAAAGCCGGCTGAATTTTTCTGTGATAATCTGAAGAGCTGTCTGTTTGGGATTATCCCACTCCAGATCCTGGTCATAGTAAGCGACTTTCACATTATCAGCAAACTTAAAATCACCGGAAATTGCAGGGACCTGCTTGATGAGTGTCTTAATCAGGGTTGATTTTCCAATTCCATTAAACCCTGTTATTACAACTTTTTGACCCGGCGCAATATGAAAACTCATCTTTGGCAGAAGAGGATCGGTGTAGCCGATTTTCAGGTCTTTCACAACCAACGTCCTTTGCGTGGAAACAGGGAGTGATGTGAATTGAAAAGTAGGCTTCGCCAACGTTTTGGGAAGCTCAATTTTATCTATTCTATCCAGCATTTTCTGTCTGCTTTTTGCACTGCTTGCGGTTGACGCCCTTGCTCCGTTTTTGGATATATAGTCTTCGAATTTTTTGATCTGTACTTGCTGGGACTTGAATTCACGAACAACACCTTCACGTTTGAGATCTTTTATCTCCAGGAATTTACTGAAGTTGCCGCAATATTTGGTAATTGATCCGAACTCAATATTACATATACAATTTGTTACTTTATCGAGAAAATCGAAATCATGCGAAATGACAATGAATGCTCCCTCAAACTCCTTTAGATAGCCGGTAAGCCATTCAATATGCTCCGTATCAAGAAAATTGGTAGGCTCGTCTAAAAGCAGCACATCCGGCTTTTCCAGAAGCAGTTTTGCAAAGATAACCTTTGCCCTTTGCCCGCCGCTAAGCTCGCAAAGCACGCTGTCCAGGCCCAGTACGGCAACGCCAAGTCCGTTTGCTACCTTCAGAATAGTGGTTTCCACTTCGTAGAAGCCGCTGCTTTCCAGAAGCTCCTGTAAACTTGAAGCCTTATTAATGAGTTCTTCACTGCTGTCGTCTGCCATTCTCTCGTAAAGCCCGATAAGTTCTGACTCTCTGTCATACAGTTCCTGAAAGGCAGTCTTCAGATAATCAAAAACGCTGACGTTGTTATCAATTTTGGCATATTGGTCCAGATATCCGTATCTTACATTGCGCTGCCAGACAATCCGGCCGCCGTCTGGAACCAGGCTTCCAATTATCGTATTCAAAAGTGTGGTCTTTCCTGTGCCGTTATGTCCGACGATACCCATATGCTCGCCCTTAAAAAGCTCAAACGAAGCATTCTTATATAAATCGTTTTCACCAAACGAATGTGATACTTCAATGATGTCCAAAATTCCCATTATGTCTGTTCTCCTAAACTGAATACATATATAATTCTTTATAAACACGAAGTTAGCATTTTATTACTATATCTGTATAATGTCAATGAAAGTATCCGATGCGGCACATAAATGCGGCATATAATGGGGGGATTCAGCCATGATTTTCAGACAGGCAAAACAGGAAGAGATAGATCAATTATTTTGTGAAGGATATAAGGTTTGGAGTAAGAAAAGGACTTTCGAGCAATATTGTACTGATAATAACAAAGAAGATGCCTATGGAACGCGATATGTCATTGAGAACAATGGAGAAGTGGTAAGCTCTTTAATTTTGTTAAACTTACAAAGTATTAACAGTAAAATGGTTTATGGCATCGGATCAGTATTAACGCCCCCTATTTACAAATATAAAGGCTACGCGACTGCGTTATTGAAAAATTGCATTCAGCAAATAAATGTCGATGCTTCGCTGGTCTTTTTGTATGCAGAGATTGATCCTGCTTTCTATGAAACATTCAATTTCAGAGTACTTCCACCAAATTTACAAAAGGATGCAGACAGTATTTGTATGGTCCTTTGTGATGATGACGGTTGGCAAGTACTGATAAAAAGCGGTATGGAGCTGATTCCTGACCATTTCTAAATGTTGAATATTTAGTTGACTGACTATTCCGCAGCCGGTATTACATAGTCCGTTATTATTTTAAGCGTATCTATACCGTCTTTTGAAGACATAGCACTGTTTGCCGTAACCACAACAACCATATCCAGATCAGGAATCACCATGATATATTGCCCGCCCATACCGGCGGCACGATATGTAACATATTCCTTGCTGTTAACCGTATCCTGGATCGTCTGCAGCCAGAATAAATACCCGTAATCCGCCGTGATATTTGCGGCGATTTGCTTTTGTGTTGATTCCTTAATCCATTCTTCCGGTATGATCTGGTTTCCGTCCCATAATCCGTTATGTAAATACAAAAGTCCGAATTTGGCCATGTCCAAAGGTTTCAAATATAAGCCGGTACCTCCGTAGTTATAGCCGTTGCTGTCGGATTCCCAGTTGTCAGCGGATATACCGATTTTATTGAATAGATTCTCATCAGCAAAATCCTTCGTACTATTACCGGAAGTTTCTGAAATGATTGCCGATAGAAAATGAATCAGTCCGGTATTATATACAAATTTCTCGCCGGGTTTATCTGACAATGGTTTTTGAAGAACGTAGTTCAGCAAATCAGGGCTTGTAAAATACGAATAATAGTCACTGTCAATGGTTTCCAATCCGCCTGTCATCGTAAGCACATTTTTTATCGTTATGTCCTTTTTCTGCGTGTCATCTATTTGGGTAAAGTAATCCGGGAAAAATTCGGAGAGCTTCTGATCTGTACCGCTGATAAGTCCGTCTTTTTTTGCAATTCCGGTTAAAGCCGACATGACGCTTTTTGTGACCGAAAATACCGGATTAGCATCATTTTCAGCCATTCCCTGATAGTATTTTTCATATACCAGATAACCATGCCGGACCACCAGCAGGCTGTAGACATTTGGGTAGTTATCATGGATTTCTTTGTCCGCACGGCCAAGCAATTCGGAATTTAACCCCTGCAGCTCCGGAGAGGATAAACTCCAGGCATCGTCAGGCCAGGCGGCTGTTGCTGTAGAATCGTTATCAACTGTCCGGGCAGCATCACTGCTGTCAGAAGGATTACTCGTGATGTCGTTTTTGGTTTCTTTGGCGCATCCGCTTATGGATAACGCAAGAAAACTTGCCATAAAAACACTAACGAATTTTCGCATATTGATGACCGCCCTTCTTGTTATAAAAAATCAGGTGTATCTGTTCAATTAAATAAATTATACTGTAAATATCTATTAATTTGACAGATGATATGTAAAACGAAACAGGGGTGATTAATATTTGTAATCCGATTCTTATAAAAACGGACAGATTGTCAATCCGGTTACTTGGGATGCAAGATAAGGATGCTTTTTTTGCCTATCGTTCTCTGCCGGAAATTTATCGATTTCAGGGATGGCGGCCAAAGGACAAATATGAAATTGAAGCATTTATTGCTAAAAATATTGCTGCTTGCCCGAATGCAGCAAATACATGGCTGCAATTGGCTGCCTGCTTGAAGGATGGACAGTTGATTGGTGATATTGGAATACATTTTTTGGAGGATGATCTTCAGGTTGAAATAGGGTTAACTATTTCAACTGATTATCAAGGCAAAGGGTATGCGGCGGAAGCGGTTAAATCGGTAGTGGGTTATTTGTTTTCCGACTTGAGGAAACATAGAATTACGGCATCCGTTGATCCGGACAACAGGAAGTCTGTTAGACTCCTGGAAAAAATCGGATTTAGAAAAGAAGCGCATTTTGTTAAAAGTTATAGAATGGATGATACGTTGTGTGATGACTGTATTTACGCAATATTGGAAGACCAGTGGAAATGAGTTTATCCAATAAGCCAGAGATGAGTACCCCGCAGCTTCTCAGTAATACCATCAAGCAGGCCAAAACAGAAGGAAAAGTCAGCAGTGACATTGATGAGAGAGTTGCTTCATTTGTCATTTGAATTATGCAAATGCAGCGTTTGTGATGGATAGGAAAATGCAATTCCCTGTTTGTCAAATTCTTCTTTTATACGCAAATTCACGGTCTGATTAATATCCATGTATTTATTATAGTCGCTGCTTAAAATAAAATATGCTATTTCAAAATTCAGGCAATACGTGCCATAAGAATTAAAATGCGTGCGTGAAAAAGTGGTATCCGGTACGCCGTCAACAATGTCTTTTATTAATCCGGGGATTTCTCTTAGCTTTTCACAGCTGGTATTAAAGGGAACTCCAATTGTAAACAATACTCTTCTTTGTTCAAGGGTTTTATAGTTATTTATGCGTGAACTTGTCAAATCCGTATTGGAAAAAATCAGCTGCTCACCGCCTAAAGCCCGCAGGCGCGTGGTTTTCATTCCAATATGCTCCACGGTTCCCATCTGTTCTCCTACGATGAGAAAGTCGCCAATCTCAAATGGATGGTCAAAGACTATGGTGAAAAAACAGAAAAAATCCGAGAGGATGGACTGCGCCGCAAAGGCAATCGCTATACCGCTGATCCCGAGCCCTGTGATCAGTGTTGTGATTTTTACCCCGATATTATCAAGAAACAGAATGAGGACAACAACCCAAATCAGGACTTTTATTATTCCGGTTATCAAGTTAATCGCAAGATAATTACTCTGGGAAGTTTCTTTGTTTTTCCAATGTTTGTTTAAAGCAAACACGACAACAGAAGATGCAAATATTGCTCCTATTATCAGCAGAATGAATAATACGACTGTACTTAGCAATTTTACGAATGCAGGATTCAGGGTTATGATTTTGGTGCATAAAAAAACGGCAGTGATATATAAAATTGGCAGCAGATATTTCTTGATGCCGCGCAGTAAAAGGTCATTAATGCTGTCCGGGGTTTTATGAGCCCAGACATAAATGCGTCTCAACAAAAAAAGTTCTGCAGCTTTAATAACCATGCAGCTGAGAATAACGGACAACAAAAAAGTGAGATAATCCAAAACAGTATTACTGAAAAACGTATAATTTAAAAATTGCGGCACTATGTGCCCTCCTTTTTATTGTATGAACAAAAATAATGTTTGAGTAAATTATAACAACAAACCAGATAAACAACAAATATGTGTGCTTTTGCAGCTTGTCTCATCTGAAAAGCGCAACAGATTAAACGGCACCCGCGAAGATCTGATAAATGCCGGAGGGTAGCAAAATTTGTAATACAGTATTATTCTGACGTTATAAATGGATTGCAATTTAAGAATTAAGTTCAATATTTGGTGTAAAAACGAGAAGGGAATGGTGGCTGCCATGACATGTTTCCATAACTTTACCGCCCCGGTCTGGCAAATATTTGCCGGCAATCTGCTGCTTTTGATTTGCAGCTTGTTTTACCTTGTCTGGTGGGTTGTTTGCTTTCAGCCCGATGTATCCGGAAAAACCGCCGGAGGATCGGCCGGTGTGATCTACATCACCGCCGCTTTTTTAACAGGAATCGCCGCGATTGTTCTGATGTCCGGCGGTATTAACACTCTTTCCAAAGATGCAAAGAGTGTGCCTGTGTGGCTCATTTTGCTGGGTGGAACCGTGTTGTTTGTCGTTATGATTCTGGTTATGACCGCTGTATATCACCGGCCGATGACATCGGAACTGATAATTGTACATATCTGGGCAGTATTGGAGCTGTGCGCGGTCGTTGTTCTTTATGGCACAGGACGTTTCGGGTTGGGACGCACAGTGATACTTCTGACCCTTGTGGGAATTGCCTTCGTCGCCGGTGTGATCTGCTACGTACTCTATTACCGCCTGGAAGGAATGGCCAGTTACCGGGACGGCATGGCTCCGCTGATTATTGATGCGTCTGTGATGGCGATATTTCTGGGAGTACTGGCGGTCTCGTAAGCCGGCAAATAGAGTATGTGTTTCGCGAAGCGAAAACGATTACTCTTCGACAAGTTGAAGAAAGACTTTAGCCACAGCCGGGTCAAATTTCAATCCGATATTTTTTCGAATTTCTTTAAGGGCAGCTACTTTTCCCATTGCAGTTCGATAAACACGATCCTGCGTCATGGCGTCGTATTAATCAGCAATTATGCTTCCTTCCTTCGTTTCGTCCTGCTTATTTGGTGCAGTATTTATCGGTTTAGTGCTGTCAGGGTTACTGCTGTCCGGTTTTGCCGATGCAGAGTTGCCGTTATTGCTGCCGGAAACGGATCCGGTGGTGCTGTCTTGCTTTCCGGAATTGCTGGAATTCGGCGTATTCACTTTGGTTTCTTCCGAAATTCCTAATGGGGCTGTCGCTTCGTCAGATTTATTCTTATTGTCTTTTCCGACGATGTCAGCATGATTTTTGAGTTTGTTCAGATAATCAGAGTTGGATACAAATTCTGACACAGGAATCATTTTTCCGTTATTTTCAATCATTCCGTTGATCACATACAGTCCCATCGGAACATCTTTGCCTTTGGCCTCAAACAACTCGACCTGGTTCGCTTTGATAATGGCTATATTAAGTGAGTCATCCAATGTCTCATCTTCAGCGAGACCCTTTTCGATCTGATTATTAAGCACATCCTGCTTTTTATCCGAATCTTCATTTGTCGCGGTAAGAAGTACGGTGGATACAATTACGTAATCTTCCACTTCATCTGTTGAATTTATGAATCCGGCTGTTGTGGCCAGAGCGATAATTTTAGAAATTGCGTGGTCAACGGGAAGACCAACCAGGGTGGAGACCGGCAGAGTCTTAGCATCATCATTGACAGCCTCAATCTCGATGACTTTGCCGTTTGCATCAGTATAAAGCGCAAAGCTCGGATTAATATCGAGACTCACCAATGCATAGGAAAGTTGATGCTTTACATACATGGCTTCGGCATACTTGGCGGCATCTTCCGATGTATTTACTGCTTTGTAAGACTGCGAATAGATATTTGCGCCGATTGCTATGACAAACATCACGGCGGCAGCAATACCGGCAGAAATCCAAATATTTTTATTCGAAAAAACATTTTTTGTTTTAGACTGGTTTTGCTGCCTGATTCGGCTGAGCATTTCGGTTTCGTTGAACGCGTGATCTTTGATTGTATTCTGTAATTTATTCATTCCGTCCGCCTCCGTTAAGACTTTATTTTGCCTATAGTCTTTAAGAGGAGGAATTGTTTCAATTAGTTACATTTATCGAGCAAATTCTTTAGTTTTTTTAGTGAACGGTAATAACGGAGCTTGACTGCACTCTCACCTTGCTTCATCGCAAGTGCGATTTCCTGAAAAGTCATGTCGAACCGGAATTTGGCAATAAGAACCTGCTGTTCGGGTTGTGAAAGTTTACAGACTGCTTTCCACAAATCTTCGTTCTCAAACGAATCAAAGACATTGCGCTCCCAATCGGTATCTTCAGGGACGGTATCACTCAACTGAAAATCCTCGTCGTCAAAGGAGAGCAGTGGGATCTTTTTGGCGTACATGCGGCTCAATTCATGGTTGGACATTTGGATCAGATAGGCGAGTTCACTCCCTGGGCGTTTGCTCTTCAGGACGACATGCTGGTAAAAATTTGTATAGACAGTTGCAGTGATATCCTCCGCTTCAGACAGACCGGGCGCTTTTAAAAAAACGTACCGGCTTACTTTTCCGAAGGTTTCAAAGTATACTGCTTCAAAATATTCCTGATGTTCCTGTTTTTGCATGGATCTTGTCTCCTCATTTCTGTCAGTGATTATTCTCCGAACAGCTGACAGTTCAGGATAGAAAACCAATCGCAGATTGTGATTGATTTATCTTACATATGATCTCTCCTGATAATTATACAGCTTGTTACGAATCTTAGGAATCCACTGGCACAAAGTGCGCCATAAACCTATATTACGCCGCAGGTTGGCCATGATTCTTTAACAGATTGGTTAAACAAACAGACAGAATCATAATAGTGGTTCGTGTTATAGTTGACGAAATACGCAAATTTAACCGCGCCGTTACGACAGCAGTGCAATTACAGAAATCAGGTATCCATTTCATGAATTTCACATTAGATCTGGCCGCAATTATTTTATCTTCATCGTTTCTCTTTTTTGCAATTCTATATATTGGAGCAGGCGCTTTGCTTTACAGAATCCTGCTTACCAGGCGGACGTACCAGCGCCAGGCCAAACACACCACATCTGATTCATATCAGGAGGAACGCAGGAAGAATACCTTTAGTTACGACGGAGAAATGTGGTTCCACAGTATGGAGCCTGCTGAGACTGTTATTCTTTCCAGAAAAAATGCACCTCTTCACGGCTATACCATTCCGGCGTCAGAACCGACGGACCGTTGGGTGATCTGCCTGCATGGCTATACCGGCGCGCCGGATACCATGGGTCCTTTTGGCAGGAAATTCCATAATAGCGGGTTCAATACCCTGTATCCGGCCTTGCGCGGACATGAAAGCAGCGAACACAGGACAATTTCGATGGGATGGCACGACCGGCTGGATATTATCGACTGGTGCTGCTATGTTATTAAGCAGAATCCCAGGGCTCAAATTGTTCTTTTCGGGGTCTCGATGGGAGCCTCCACAGCCATGATGGCCAGTGGGGAAAACATGCCGGCTGCGGTCCGGTGTATCGTCGCAGACTGCGGGTTTTCGTCGGTCTGGGAGATTTTTGCGGTTCAAATCAAACGCTATGCAAGACTGCCGGCCAATCCCTTCCTTCTGCCCATCTATACAATGGCTCTTTTGAAGGACAAACTTGACATAAAAGCAGCATCCTGTGTCCGTCAGGTAAAAAAATCCAGAACACCGATTCTATTCATCCATGGCGATGCGGACGAACTGATCCCTCATGCCATGATGGATGATCTTTTTTCGGCTGCGGGCTGCGAGAAAGAAAAACTGCTCGTTCACCATGGACGTCACGGCGAATCGGCAAATGCCGCACCCGAACTCTACTGGTCTACGGTTAAGTCCTTCATCAGCCGCAAATTATCTCAGCCTCAGCTGGCTTGAGATCCGATTCCAAATCATTTTTGCAATAAACATTTCAATTAAAACGTATCCGCGTTATTGTTCATTCTGACGTTTTTTCCGATACAGCAGAATACTTGCAGCACCCGCTGCCACTATAAGAGCAGTACCGATTTTTTTGCACCTCAAATAATACAACGGCTGACAAATGCCGCACGTGTTTATTGATTAATAAATGAATTATTTTTTACCAAATAATATTAACAGCAAGGAAAAAGGATTCTATACGTAAGGGCAAAATGATATACTATTTATAAAAAGAAAACTAAAAAATTGTCATATAAGTGAGACTCCGACTAACATTCACAGAGTGACTGAAGCTTGGCTTTATGCATAACGAGGCAGTTCATATGAATTTTGATGAGTATGATGATGATATTAGAGAATGGATTGGACTGGTACTTGCTAACCATTCCGTCAATCAGGTTATAACAAATCTGAATTGCAAAAAGATTCTTCGAATTGGTGTGAAAAACGGTGATAGTAAACTGCTTGGATTTGCTTACTTTTATATGGCTTATACTAATCATCTTGAGAATGACAGCAGAAAACTTATACGAAATTTGACTCTCGGGATGGAGCATCATAATAAGGCACAGATGTGGGACCTTCTGGTTCGGTCATACAATTTGTTGGGTATCAATTTTGATAATCATGGCAACATTCCTGCCGCCATTGATTATTATCTGAGTGCAATCAAATATTCTCACGAATACGGACGGAAATATGAAGAAGGGTATGCAAACGCCAATATCGGTCAGCTGTATTTTCTGCTGCATGATTATGAGACGGCGATTTCCTATTTGAAGGAAGCACATAAATGTATTAATTCGAACAAGAAAGAGAAATCATATGCAAGGATCATAGTTGTAATTGAGATTTCACTGGGATATTGCTATTTGCGTAAGGGAAACATGAAGTCTGCACTTCCTTATTTTTATAGAATCGAAAAAGCAGATCATACAAATTTAGGCGATGTGTATAACATATCTATTTGCTGTTTCGAAGTCATATTTTCTAACGCATTAGCTGAATTCAGCAAGAGAGACAAGCTGATTGGCAGAATGATTGAGCTGCTCGATGAAGCTGGATCCCTTATGGATGTGTATGATGATGTATTCATATTTTGCGATTTTCTTTTTGATGCTGGGCGCTATGAGGAACTTATGCGTGTGCTGGAAAGAATAGAGGAGCTTACAAAGTCGGCTGGCCTGACAAATATGCTGCTTCGGGTGACACGGCAAAAGATAAAGTATTATCGTACACTGCATAATGAAGCAGCTTATCTGCAAGCGTATACCGACTATTTCCTGTTGTTTGAACAGGTGGCGGATGAAAATATAGCCATCACTAAGGAGTCCATTGATCTGCGAATGGATATGGAACGAGTCAAGGAAAAGCAGATTTTGATTCAGCGCGAGAATGAGATTCTGCAGGACAAATCAGAGCGGGACCCGTTGACAGGGCTTCCCAATCGAAACAAGATAAACGACTATTCAGAAATCGCCTTTGAAAACGCCTATAAAAAAGGTGCGAAATTTGCCATTGAAATTCTGGATATTGATTGCTTCAAGCAATACAATGATACGAATGGGCATCTGTCCGGTGATGAATGCCTTATAAAAATTGCACATCTCTTACATTCCCTTATAGCACGCGGCATTTTTTGCGCAAGGTATGGCGGTGATGAATTTATCATCATTTATGAAAACAAAACGGATGAGGAGATCCTGGAAATTGCCGGAAAACTACAGGAGGATGTGGTTGCCCTGAACCTGGAAAATAAGAGTTCAACGGCATTATCTGTTGTGACTATCTCTCAGGGAATATGTAATTCTGTTCCCCAAAAAAACAACAGGATTTGGGACTATTTGTATTCTGCTGATATGGCACTGTACCATGTTAAGCGCATGGAAAAGAATAATATTAGCTTTATAACCGGGAAGCCTGCCCCGGAGGAATGACAGGGGTATGAATGGGCTTTCTTATATGGTGTAAAGGAGTGTCTCAACATGAAAAGAATTGCAGCTTTTTTCGATGTGGACGGGACGATTTCACGGGAAGGACTTATCGGCGAGATGTTCCGGAAAATGATCAAGTATGAGTTAATTGATGCAACGAAATGGCATGAAGAAGTGAAGCCGGCCTTTTCACAATGGAGCAGACGCATCGGCGATTATGATAATTACCTGATGAAAATGGTTGATATCTACACGGATACCGTGCAAAACACGGAAGCTTTCCTGATCGAACATATTGCCAGGAAGGTGATTGAGCAAAACGGTGAGAGGGTATACACGTACTCCCGCGAGAAGATTAAGTGGCATCAGGAGCAGGGGCATCTTGTGATAGCGATTTCCGGTTCTCCCATTGAGCTTGTGCGGGAAATGGCTGATAAATACGGCATAGATGACTATAAAGGCACTGTATATGAGGTTGGCAGCAACGGGATTTATAATGGAGTCATTCACCCGATGTGGGATTCGGACAGTAAGCGCAGTGCGGTTATGGAAATGGCGAAGAAGCATGATTTGGATCTTTCGGAATGTTTTGCTTACGGTGACACCGCGGGGGATTTTGCCATGATGAAAATGGTTGGACGTCCTTTTGCCGTTAATCCGACCAAAGAGTTGATCTCCAAAATTCTTCAGGATCAGAAACTCAAAGATAAGATCTCCGTTATTGTTGAGCGCAAAGACGTGACCTACCAAATTGGTATTGATGCACTGCACCTGGTTGACTGAAAAGGAGGCAAAATCATGTTGAATATAGGATGCCATTTATCCGTCTCCAAAGGCTTTTTGGCAATGGGTGAGGATGCGGTCAGGATTGATGCCAATACCTTTCAATTTTTCACAAGAAACCCTCGTGGGAGTAAGGCGAAAGAGATTGATCCGGCGGATGCAAAGGCCCTTTTGGATCTCATGGAAGAGCATCATTTTGCTGAAATTCTGGGACATGCGCCATATACGCTGAATCCATGCTCCGCAGATACGAAAACAAGGGAATTCGCAGCCATAACAATGGCGGACGATTTACTGCGTATGGAACGTTTCCCCGGAAGTCTCTATAATTTCCATCCCGGAAGCCATACAGGACAGGGTGCAGAGGTCGGGATCAAGCAAATAACGCAGCTTCTGAACAGCATTCTGAAACCGGAGCAGACGACAACTTTTCTTCTGGAAACCATGGCTGGGAAAGGTTCCGAGGTCGGGCATACTTTTGAAGAGCTGCGGCAAATTCTCGACGGTGTATCCCTTTCCGGCAAAATGGGCGTCTGCCTTGATACCTGTCATGTTTATGACGCCGGATATGATATAGTAAATGACCTCGACGGAGTGCTCAAGGAATTTGACAAGGTGATCGGATTAGAACGCCTTCGGGCGCTGCACCTGAATGACAGCATGAATCCAATGGGCAGTCACAAAGACCGGCATGAGAAAATTGGGCAGGGCACCATCGGAATTGAAGTTATGAGCCGCATCATCAACCACCCCGAGCTTAGGAAGCTGCCCTTCTATCTCGAGACGCCAAATGAACTGGACGGTTATGCCAGAGAAATTCATTTGCTGCGGGGATTGTATAAGGAAACAGACGGTGAAAAATAATGCTGCTTGAAAAAAACACGATCAAAGATATCTGTCTGCATGAAATCAGGAACGCATGGCTGGCGGCTCCGGATTTGTTCCCGGATTTTTTAACGGAGATTTCTATAGAGACCAAGACACAAAATGAACAGTATATTCAAACCGTTTCCGAAGATTTTCAGAAGCAGCTGAAATCTTTTCCCATGAATGCCAAAAGGCGGGGAAAATGGAAACAGAAGATGATTGGCATGCTGGATCATGTATTGAGCGAAGAAACGATTATCGGAGTCCATTACGCGATGGATCAACAAGCCCTGGGTGCATTTCAGGATGAACTTAAGGACTTTCTTATACATGCGAGGAAATTTGCACCGGAGTTATCCATTGAAGAAATCGGGCAGGCGATCCGGAATTATGTCGTGTATGCGATGTTTAACGAGATGAATCAGATAAGACCCGGGTTTAGTATGGCAGGTTTTGGATACAGTATGCTCTATCCCTTCACGGATAATTATATCGATAACCCGCAGTGTTCCGATTTGGATAAGATCAAATACAATCAAATCATCCGGGACAAAATAGAAGGCAAAGCAGTCCATACTGAATCAATGCATCAGCAGAAGACGTGCGATCTTCTGTCTGCAATTGAATCGGAATACCCAAGGGACAGCGATTCAACGATTTTCACAATGCTGTCCATGATGCTTGAGGCGCAGGAAGACAGTCTGCGGCAGCAGACTAAAGGCGCTTCGTTAACACTTTCGGAGAGATTGGATATTTCGCTTTATAAAGGCGGCATATCCGTACTTATCGACCGGTTTTTTGTTAAAAGGGAAATCACGGAAGATGATTTGGTTTTCTATCTGGGATTCGGATTTTTCCTGCAGCTTGCAGATGATCTCCAGGATATCCGGGAAGACAGCCGGGCGGGGCATCAGACAGTTCTGACCGTGGATGTAAGCTGTGGTTACAAAGAGAAGACTGCCAACAAAATGCTGCACTTTGTGCATCAGATACTGCATGATTTTCAGGCGGAGAATGATATTTTCAAGAATTTCGTTTTGAATAACTGCTATCAGCTTATTTATTCTTCCGCAGTCGGAAGCCGGGAGTTTTTCTCGCAGGAGTATCTTGAAAAACTCGAGAAATACCTGCCTGTCACATATCTTTTTCTGGGAAAAATGAACAAAAAGCAAAATGAAAATAAAGACTTCAGAATCCAGGACAAATACATGAAAATAATGGATGAGATGATCGATTTACATTAGATGGAAAACGCAGATGACTCGTTATCAGACAAATAGAAAGAGCAACTGACCGCTTTTTTATTTGTACAGCCTATTGATTTTAGAATTCTTCTTCCTCTTCCGGTATGATCAGTCCGTTTTCATTGAACGTTGTACCGGATACGATCACGTAATCATCCTGGATACGGTAGCCAAGACGCAGTACGGTTTTGATAGGAATGGGTATCTCACAGTTGTCCATGCCTTCTTTGCGCGCCATGGCTAAATCTTCGCGGCGGATGCAAAGAATGCAGTGCCCTTTATCAAGTAAATAAATATGCCATTTGTGAAGTGAATCCAGCAGCTGGAGAGGATATGTTTTTCCGACAACAATCAGATGTGAGATGTCTTTGCATGACTTTCTCATTATTTCGCCTTTCTATATGTGAAAAGATGCGCATTCCAAGAGCGCGAACATCTTTTGCATGAGGTCTGTTTGCCACTCATTTTATTGCATGACAACGCTGCATGCAATATAAAGGGAAAATCCTCCGCTTGTCAGACCATCAGAGATTTGATCCGCTTCTTAGGGATCTGACATTCTGCCCGTTCAGTGTTATGGGATAGCTAAGTCGTGAACCGAAAAAGGTTTTATTGCTGACAATCTCGAGTGTGGCCGGAACACTAAGTTTTTCGGCCGTACGGTTACTGTTCAATGTCATTTGATCCATTGGTTCGACATACGTGCCTTTCGGGCAGTTTTTAGCGAGAATATAAGAGATAAGGCCGCCCAAAAGTGCAGAGAAAAGTGCAAGAGGGTAAAGGGTTGACGTATCCAACCCGCTAAAAGCACCGATGAATATCGACAGGAATTCAAACCCGAGCCAAAATCCGATAGTAAGTCCTATATATAGACCTGGCTTGCACCCACGTTCAAGGGCATTCCTTTTGTTTGCGTTGCATAAATAGAAAATTCCAAGTATTTCAAGCATGCTGTTTTCCTCCGATATTTTCGATGGATAGAATTGAAGAATTGTTGAAACACTGTTTTTCAATATACTATATACTATATAAAAGCAATGAAATCAATATTATAATAATCGATATAGAAAATGAAAGCTTGATCGGCACCGGCCGGAATTTCGGGAGGAGGATGGAAATTGTGTTTAAAGCAGTGATTATGAGAACTCACGGCAATCAGGGACCAAAGGACCAGTCAGTTGGAAATCTGGACGGTAATGCGGACGCGCAGGGTAACGCCAACTTGGACTGGGTGGTAATGAATGCAGAAAAGCTGCACAAATCCGGTTGGAAAAAGATACCCGCGTATTTGGCTGCTGCCATCTTTGGGGCCTTCCTGCTCATCACTATACGTATTGTTTCTGCGTGTTTTCCGGAAATATGGGGAGGCACCATACCTGCCTCTTTCACTTATTCCCTCAAAGACCTCTGGGGCTTTGTCCTTATCTTTGCCGCATCCTGTTTCTTCGTATTACGCGTTTCAAAAAGCAACAACCGGACGTATAGCCAGGGGGGAAAAATAAGAGAAATGATTCTTCTTGCATCGGTTCTCATTCTGGTAATTTTTGTGAATCCGGTCATTTCACAGCCTTTGGAAAGATTTCATCTCTTTACAGTAAGCACGATCCTGTTGACTGGAGTCCTTATTCTTTTATGGCTGATCGTACTGATTCTGGCCGGCGTTTACCAGCTGGAATACAAGGCGATTTTCGGCACGTACTTTCATCGGCGAAGTCCATGGAATAAAAGCGTGTGAAAGCGCCTGTTTCATCATGCCAGGGATGATGAGAAGCTTATCCATGAAAAGGCAAATTTTTCAAAAGCTATACAATTTCTGAAGTGTGCCGACTGACCGGCTTCTTTGAAAAGAACTTGAATAGGATTATACTAAACAGAAAAGTACGAGTAAATTATCATTATTATATTAAATGTTTACGTAATTGCCTTCGTGCAGTTATAATGCGCTGCAGTTTCAAATTCCGGAGGGCAGATTCTTTGGCGCAGTTACTGATGCCGGACTAGAAGGAAAATAAGGGGAAATCCATGCATACATATTTTATTGGTTTAGCAGGTGGTACAGCTTCCGGAAAGACTACCATTGTCAGGATGCTCAAGGATGTTTTGACTGACAAAGGACAGATTATCTATCTGGACTCCTACTACCATGCATTTTCAGATAAGACACTTGAGGAACGTAAGCAGCTCAATTATGATCACCCTGATTCCTTTGATTTAGAGGCGCTGGTGAAGGATATTAAGAAACTTAAGGCAGGAAAAACAATCCAGATGCCGGTATATGATTATGTCGGTTTTACGCGTTCCGAAGACTGTGTTACCGTTGACCCGTGCCCGGTCATTATCGTTGAAGGGATGTTGGTTCTCTGGTATCCGCAGCTTCGGGAGCTCTTGGATCTCAAAGTCTATATTGATACGGCCGACGACGAACGCTTGATTCGACGGATCCGCCGTGATACACAGGAACGCGGACGAAGTCTGTCATCCATACTTGACCAGTACCAGACGACAGTAAAACCCATGCATGAGCAGTTTATCGGCCCATCCAAAAAATATGCCGATATAATTATCCCGCGCGGTGCTGAGAACGAGAATGGCGTGCGGATACTGAAGGAACATATAAGAAGTATTCTGGCGCATGGAACGTGCTGAAATTATATATTTACGGACACTGATTAATATAACGCAATTCAATCAGGAAGTGGAAAATTGTGAGACTATTTGATGAAATTCAGGCATATATGCCGCGCAATGAACAGGAAGACCGGGACAGGAAAGCAATGCTTTCGTATATGGAGACACAGGCGAATGTGCTTTCCAGGCTAAATGAAATAGCTCATTTCACCGCTTCAGCATGGGTTCTGAACCGGGAACATTCGAAGGTTCTGATGATTTATCATAATATGTATAATTCATGGTCCTGGACTGGTGGCCATGCAGACAATGAAGAAGATTTACGTGCTGTGGCTATCCGGGAATTAAAGGAAGAAACCGGAGTGAAGTATGTGAAATTACTGCAGGAGGGCGTATTTTCATTGGAGATACTGGTTGTGGAAGGACACGAAAAAAGAGGGGAATATGTACCCTCCCATTTGCATCTCAACCTGACATATCTGCTTGAAGCAGATGAAAGCGAGGAATTGTCCGTCAAACCGGATGAAAACAGCGGGGTTCGCTGGTTTACGCCGGAGGACGCCGCTGCATCATCGAGTGAACCGTGGATGCGGGATAGAATATACAGCAAATTGAATCGGAAGTGTGAGGGTATATGGAACATAATAAAATTATAGAATGCGAACAGGAATATATACGCTGCTTCAGCAATACAACAGAGCATGAGGAATTTGTGCAGTACTCGGATGCGTTATTGCCCGATATGTACAAGCACAATTTTCTTGCTGTGCGCAAAACAGTTGGGCCGGATAGAATCAGGTATCTTCTTGGAAGTGCGCTAAGCGAGGCGAAGGCCCAGAATAAAGGTTTTTTTCGCATGGAACTTCCGGCCGGTCAGGACTATCCGGATGCTGCAATAGATCATCCCGGTATTGTCAGGGAACATCTCGGAGCGTATCTTTACCCCTCCGACAACGAACCTGACTGGAAAGTCAGGAGCGACTGCACATTTAGAAAAATTGAAACAGAAGAGATGGTCGAACAGCTGGCGTTGCTTGATTTGGCGCACGACCGGGTAACATGCGGAGAGGATTTCTGCATACGGCGCACGCACCGCCGGGGACAGGTATATTTGTCCGGTGCAGCCTGCAATTCCTATTTGTGTTATCTGGATGGGGTACCCGTGGGGAATTGCGATTTGTTTGTGCATGGTGATACGGCAAAAATCGAGGATTTTGCTGTGCTGCCGGATTTTCAGCATATGGGAATCGGAACCGCACTGCTCCGGGAAATGGTGTCCGCTGCAAAAACAGCCGGTGCAAAAGTGATTTATCTTTGTACCGGTGAAGATGATACGCCCAGGGAAATGTATCGCAAGCTCGGCTTTCAGAAGGTAATGAATTTCTATGCCCTTTTCTGGAAAATGTGAAGTCCCGTATACGGAATCAAAGAGGCGAATATATGAAGCAAATGAATTCTATACAGGATGTTGAAACCGTTGCTCTCGATACGCAGAACCGGGCTCTGGTGATTATTGATCAGAACCGGCTTCCTAATCATGTTGAAGTGCTTCATCTGACGCAGCAGAAGGATATCCGTGACGCCATTTATCTGTTGAAGGTCAGAGGCGCACCGGCGATAGGTGTTGCAGCGGCTATCGGCGTCTATCTGGCAGCACTCGAAATTGAGACAGTGGATTATCCGGCGTTCTGCCGGGCGTTCCGGAAAGCTAAAGACTATCTTGCGGCATCAAGACCGACCGCTGTCAACCTGTTCTGGGCGTTGGACCGGATGGAACAGGTTGTGCTGCAGCATTCCGATAGTCCGGTGGAGGCGATTTGTGATCTGCTGCAGGCAGAGGCGATTGCCATACGGGAAGAGGATATTGCAGTATGCCGCCAAATCGGTGAATACGGGTTGTCTCTGGTCAAGCCTGGTGACGGACTCTTAACGCACTGTAATGCAGGGCGCCTGGCGACGGTTAAATACGGCACAGCGACGGCGCCGATATATCTGGGACAGGAACGGGATTATGCTTTCCGCGTGTTTGTTGACGAGACGCGTCCTCTGCTGCAGGGGGCTCGCCTGACGGCCTTTGAGCTCTGTGATGCCGGCATCGATGTAACTCTCATCTGTGACAACATGTCCGGATCGGTCATGCAGCAGGGCTGGGTAAACGCTGTATTTGTGGGATGTGACCGGGTTGCCGCAAACGGGGATACAGCGAATAAGATCGGGACCTCCGTGCTGGCGGCAATAGCCGCGAGGTATCACGTGCCGTTCTATGTATGTGCACCGACCTCAACAATCGACCTTGCCACTCCTACCGGACAAAGTATCAGCATCGAAGAACGTCCGGCCCATGAAGTAACAGATATGTGGTACAGGGAATCTATGACGACCCCGGGGGTGAAGGTCTACAATCCGGCGTTTGATGTGACGGATAATGACCTGATTACAGCTATTGTGACGGAGTTCGGTATTGTGAAACCGCCTTACACGGAATCACTCAGGCGAATTATGGGAAAAGGTCAGTAATACATATTGTATTTTAGCGTATACCAATTCAAGCCATACCAGACAGCCAAAAAGGGGAGTATAGTGCCGCGTGTCTTTGAACTGTTCAAGCTGCTTCGAAATTTGCAGCGTGCTACCAGACAAGTGCTATACTGAATTTAGCTTCTCCTCTAAACATTCTATAATGATCAAGGTAAGTTCAGACACACATAGGTGATGAAAATGCAGACAAGCAGAAGATTAACGGATGCATATAAAAACGCCAGAGTTGAGTATTTTGA